>Ga0265327_10000318_pt1 | contig 92042 bp, 90 predicted proteins | sample 41621metaG_FD_202089 | JGI IMG/M metagenome (GOLD analysis project Ga0265327, IMG submission 202089) | Rhizosphere microbial communities from Carex aquatilis grown in University of Washington, Seatle, WA, United States - 4-16-21 metaG | ecosystem: Host-associated > Plants > Roots > Rhizosphere...
TCCATCACGGCATGCGGAAGATATTCCTCACGGGCGACGTGCTCTTCGAGCACCTGCGCACGCTGAAGGGTGCGCACTTCCCGATCGGCCACTTCGACACGCTCATCATCGAGACGACCCGCGGCATGACCGAGCGCGCCTACGGCAAGGAGCGCGTGCACGAGATCGCGCGGCTCATCGACTCGATCAACGACACGATCGCCAAGGGCGGCTCGTTCCTCCTGCCGGTCTTCGCGCTCGGCCGCATGCAGGAGCTGCTGGCGGTGTTCCACGACGCCCGCCGCTTCGGCCGGCTCATCGAGTGCCCGATCTACGCCGGCGGACTCGGCATCGGCCTGTCCGAGCTCTTCGACGAGATGTCGCGCAAGACGAAGGACGTGCAGTTCGACCGCCGCATCCTGAAGGATCTCAAGCTTTCCAAGCTCCCGAAGAAGATCGTCCCCGGCCAGGAGCCACACCAGAAGGGTCTCTACATCGTCAGCTCCGGCATGCTCGTCGAGCGCACGCCGAGCTATGCGCTCGCGTCCGGCCTGCTCGGCCATGCGCGCAACACGATCGGCTTTGTGGGCTACTGCGACCCGGACACTCCGGGCGGCAAGCTCCTTGCGACGAAACCCGGCGCGACCTTTGCCTTTGATGCCCTCGACGTGAAGGCCAAGGTCAAGGCCCGCGTCGACCGCTTCGAGCTGAGCGGCCACGCCGAGCGCGGCGAGTTGCTGGAGTTCGCGGTGCAGACGAAGGCCCGCGTCGTTGTCCTGACGCACGGCGACCCGGACGCCCGCGACTGGTTTAAGTCCCAGCTCGCCGAGCAGCTGCCCAAGGCCCGGATCCTCGATCCGGTCCCGCTGGAACAGTATGAGGTGTGAGGGCTGCGCCGGACGGCGCGGCAGTTGAAAGTTGAAAGACCTGACTCCGGTGTGCCGGGATGGTCTGCCCGGCCTTTTCCTGCTTTCAACTTTCAACATTCAACTTTCAACTGGCTCCCATGGCCACGCCCGAAGCCCCCAAGATCATCTTCTCGATGCTCGGCGTCTCGAAAAAGATCGAGCGCAAGGAAATCCTCCGCGACATCTCCCTGTCGTTCTATTACGGCGCCAAGATCGGCGTCCTCGGTCTCAACGGCTCCGGCAAGTCCTCGCTCATGCGCATCCTCGCGGGCATCGACACCGAGATCGACGGCCGCGTGCACTTCGAGCCGGGCTACACCGTCGGCTTCCTGCCGCAGGAACCCTCGCTCACGCCCGGCGCCACCGTCCGCGCCTGCGTCGAGGAGGGCGTCAAGCACCTTACCGACCTGACTGCGGCCTACGACGCCAGTTGGGACGAGATCGCCGAGGCGGCGGATGACGCGGCCCGGGACGCCATCTCGGAAAAGCAGGCGAAACTGCAGGAGCAGATCGACCATCTTGGCGCCTGGGACGTCGCGCCACACGTCGAGCAGGCGATGGACGCGCTGCGCTGCCCTCCCGGTGAGGCCATCGTCGACACCCTTTCCGGCGGCGAGCGCCGCCGTGTCGCGCTTGCGCGGCTGCTGCTGCAGAAGCCGTCAATTCTGCTTCTCGACGAGCCCACCAACCACCTCGACGCCGACTCGGTCAACTGGCTCGAGCAGCATCTCTCTCGCTACGAGGGCACGGTCATCGCCGTGACGCACGACCGCTACTTCCTCGACAACGTTGCCGGCTGGATTCTCGAGCTCGACCACGGGCACGGGTTGCCGTTCAAGGGCAATTACTCCTCGTGGCTCGAGCAGAAGCAGGCGATGTCCGCTGTGGCCGAGCGCACGGAGAGCAAGCGCCAGAAGGCGATGGCGCGCGAACTCGAGTGGATCCGCCAGAGCGCGAAGGCCCGCGTGGCCAAGTCCCAGGCGCGCATCAGCGCCTACGAGGCGATGCTCAAGCAGGACGTCGCCGAGCAGGAGAAGAAGTTCGAGATCATCATCCCGCCCGGGCCCCGCCTCGGCGCGCTCGTCGTGCAGGCGCAGGGCGTCAGCAAGGCCTTCGGCGACAAGCTGCTCTTCGAGAACCTCGAGTTCGCCCTGCCGCCCGGCGGCATCGTCGGCATCATCGGGCCGAACGGCGCGGGCAAGACCACGCTCTTCAAGCTCATCACGAACCTGGAAAAGGCCGACGCCGGCACCTTCAAGGTCGGCGAGACCGTGAAGTCCGCCTACGTCGAGCAGTCGCGCGACTCGCTCGAGGGCAACAAGACGATCTGGGAGGTCATCAGCGACAGCCAGGAGGTCATGACGCTCGGCACGCGCTCGGTGAACAGCCGCGCCTACTGCGCGCAGTTCGGCTTCACCGGGGCGGACCAGCAGAAGAAGGTCGGCGTGCTCTCCGGCGGCGAGCGCAACCGCGTGCTGCTCGCGCGCGTGCTGAAGAGCGGCGCGAACCTGCTGCTGCTCGACGAGCCGACGAACGACCTCGACGTGAATTCCATCCGCGCGCTGGAGGAGGCGCTCGAGAGCTTCGCCGGTTGCGCGGTGATCATCTCCCACGACCGCTGGTTCCTCGACCGCACGGCGACGCACATCATGGCCTTCGAGGGCGACAGCTACGTGCACTGGTTCGCCGGCAACTACTCGTCCTACCTTGAGGACTACAAGAAGAGGAAGGGGAAGGACGCGGACCAGCCCCACAGGATCAAATACCGCAAGCTCACGCGGTAGGAACGCTTACCCGAAGAACGCAAAGAGAGCAAAGTTTGGAGGCCAGCCTGGCTTTGTTTCCTTGGCGTTCTTGGTGTGGAAACTGAATCGGTTAGGGCCGGGCCTGCGCTCGTCACGGAAAACCGGGCGTTCGTCACTATCGGAAATCCACACTGGCCCTGCGCGGCCAAACCGGGTTTAGAGGCCGCGTGCGTTTTGTCCTTTTCGCGCTGGGTTTGCTGGCCTCGGGCGCGTTCGCCGCGGAGGTGGACGTCGCGCCGCCGTCGCCGCGCATCACGGGCTCGCCGTTCCTGCGCGTGTGGCAGCCCGAGGACTACGGCGGGTCGCCGGTCAACTGGCGCATCGTGCAGCATCCGGTCACGGGGTTCATCTACGCGACCAACAACCTCGGCCTGTTGGAATACGACGGTGCGCGTTGGAACCTCCTGCGCATGCCGCGCGGCGGCTCGGCCCGCGCCCTGGCGATCGACCCGGCGGGCCGGATCTGGGTGGGCGGCATCGGCGAGATCGCGCGCTTTGAGCCTGATGCGCAGGGGCTGCTGCATGCCGTCGACGTGACCGACCTTGTGGCGGCCGGTGCGACCGGCCGCGAGGCCGCGGAGGATGCCGAGGACGCAGCCTCCCGCTCAAACGGCCCGGCACCGCTCAGTGCGCTCGGCACCCTCAACCGCGCCGCGGCGGGGCCGGGTGGGGTTTATTTTCGGCTGCCCGACACCATTGCGCAGTTCCTGCCCGACGGGACCGTCCAACTGCGGCCTGCCGCGGGGCGCTTCGGCCAGCTCTTCGTGTTGGACGGCGAGTTGCACGTCGAGAATCTCGAGCGCGGCGTCATGCGCCTGGACCATGGCGCGCTCGGGTCGGTCCCGGGCATGGAGAAGCTGCGGATGTTCGGCGGCCGCCCGGTGGCGGGCGGAGGCTGGCAGCTGCTCACGTCGCGCGGGCCGCAGTTCTGGCCCGGCCCCGGTCGGGTGCCGGCGCCGCCGGCGGTGGATGTCGCAGAGCTTTTCAATGGAGAGGAGCCGACCTGCGCCGTCCTCCTTGCGGCGGGCCGCAGCGCCTACGGCACGACGCGCAGCGGCGTGTTTGTGTTTGCCGCCGACGGCCGGCTCGAGCGGCGCATCGACCGCACCAACGGCCTGCCGTCGAACCGCGTCAACGGCCTGGCCGAGGATGCCGAGGGCGGCCTCTGGCTGGCCCAGCACACCGGCCTCGTGCGCGTGCAGCTGGACTCGCCGTTTGCCGTGCACGGCCCGGCGCAGGGCCTGACCGGCGGGCCGCGGCAGCTCCTGCGCGCGGGCGACCGCCTCTACGTCACCCACGGCGAGGGTCTCGCGTGGCGCCGCGACAGCGACGGGCAGTTCGAGTCCGAGCCGGGCTTCCGCACGGGGAGTCACCGGCTGATCATCGCGGGATCCAGCGTGCTGGTCAGCGCGCTCGGCCTGCACGAACTCACGGCGACGGGCGCGGACCGCACGCTGGCCGGACCCTATCTTTACGCGCTCGCCGAATGGCGCCGGCAGCCCGGCTGGCTGCTGGCCTCGTCGGCGCTGGCGCTGCGGTTCTTCAAGGCTGACGACACGGGCGCCTGGCATCCGGCCGGCCAGCTGGCGACGGTGCCGGCGGGCGCGGACGACCTGCTCGAGACGGACGACGGCCGGCTGTGGATGGTCACGCGCACCGGCGAGTTGTGGCGCATCGATTTTCGCGGCGGCCTCAAGCCGGACTCGCCCGCGCAGCACTACGGCCCCGAGCGCGGCGTGCCGGCGGCGTTGCGGCGCGACGGCATCCGGCTGGTGCCGTTCAAGGCCGACCTGCTGGTCTCCAGCGCCCGCTGGCTGCTGCGCTACGACGCCAAGCAGGACCGGTTTGTGCCCGAGACGCGTTTTCCCGAACTGGTGCCGTCCGGCGGTTTCGTGACGCCGGAGGGCGACGCGGTCGGCGCCGCGATGACGGTGCCGGCGGCCGACGGCGGCGCGTGGTTCTACTATGAGCGACCCGCGGCGCGGATCGCCCGGCTCCGGCCGAGCCCGGACGGAAAGGCGAACGTCGAATGGATTCCGGCCGCGCAGTTGCAGGACCTGCTGATCAACCATCTCGGGGACGATCCCCGGCTCCACGCCCTGTGGGTGGCAGGGCAGGGCGCGCTCATCTCGGTCGACCTCGACTGGCGACCGGCCCATGTGCCGGTGCCGGTGGCGGCGATCCTTCGGCGCGTGGCGGGGGGCGACGGCACGACACTGGCCGGGCCGCACTCACCGCCGCTGACGCTGCCCCCGGGGCACCGGACCGTGCGCTTCGAATATGCCGCGCCGACCTTTGCCACCGATTACCGCGGCCAGGCCGACACCGTCTACCGCACGCGGCTCGACGGGCTGGACCGCGACTGGACGCCCTGGACCCGGGAGGCGCAGCGCGACTTCACCAACCTGCCGCCCGGGCCGCTGACCTTCCGGGTGGAGGCGCGGGACTTCACCGGCCGCCTGAGCGCGGAGACGCGTTTAGCATTCCACCAGGCGCCGCCCTGGTGGCGCACGGCGTGGGCCGCGACGCTGGCCGGTTTGCTCGCGGTCGGCCTGGTCACCGCCATCGTCAAGTTGCGCACCGGCGCCCTGCGCGCGCGGGCGCGGCACCTGGAGGCCGTGGTCGCCGAGCGCACGCGCGAGTTGGAGCGCCTGCGGCAGCTGGAGCTCGACGAGAAGATCGCGGCGCGGCTGGCCGAGGAGAAGGCGCAGCTCGAGATGCTGCGCTACCAGCTCAACCCACATTTCCTCTTCAACGCGCTCAACTCGATCTACGGGCTCGTCTACCCCCACGCGCCGTCGGCCGGGGACCTCGTGCGGCAGCTGGCGGATTTCTGCCGCGGCACCCTCACCCGCCGCGGCGACCAGTGGCAGACGCTCGGGCAGGAGCTGGGCATGCTCCGGACCTACCTCGACATCGAGCAGGCCCGCTGGCGGGACCGGTTGGTCATCACCTTTTCCGAGGATGCGACGGCCGACGGCCTGCGACTCCCGGGTTTCCTGCTCCTGCCGCTGGTCGACAACGCCATCAAGCACGGCGGCGCCACCAGTCCCGACGTGCTTTCGCTCCGGATCGCCACGCGCGCGGAGGCCGACGGCAGCGTGGTTATCGAGATCGCCAACACCGGCGAGTGGCTGGCCCCGGGCCAGCCGCGCGCGCAGCCGTCCACCGGCATTGGCATGGAAAACCTGCGCTCGCGTCTCGACCGCAGTTTTCCCGGTGCGCACGAGTTGACCGTGTCCTCGGCGGATGGTTGGGTCGTGGTGCGCCTACGCCTTTTCCATCCCAGGCCGGGCATCTGAAAAAATCATGCACAAGGCCATCATCATCGACGACGAGCCGCCCGCCTGCGAGGTGCTGCGTTCGCTGCTGGCTGCGCAGGACGGGGTGGACGTCGTCGGCGAGGCCGGCACGATGGACGAGGCCCGGGCACGCCTGCAGCAGCCGGACTACGACCTGGTTTTTCTCGACGTGCAGCTGCGCGGTGGCACCGGCTTCGATCTCGTGCCGTTTGTGCGGCCCGGGGCGCGCATCGTGTTCGTGACAGCCTACGACCAGCACGCGCTGCGCGCGTTCGAGGTCAACGCGGTCGACTACCTGGTGAAGCCCGTCGCGCCGGCACGGCTGGCCGGCACGCTGGCCCGCCTGGGCGACCGGTTCGGCGCGGGCGCGACGGACACGGCGGCGCCGTTCGCCCTCGGCAAGGTGCTCGCGCTCGACGACCGCGTGCTGCTCAAGCTCGGCGTCGGCAGCGAGCGCTTCGTGCGGCTGGAGGACATCCGTTTTGTCGCGTCGCGGGAAAACTACACGGAACTGGCCATCGGCGCGCGCGGTGAGCGGCTGCTCGTGCGCAAGACCATGAAGGTCTGGGAGGACTCGCTGCCGCCGTCGTATTTTGTCCGCGTGCACCGCCAGATGATCGTGAACCTCGCGCACGTGCAGCAGATCGTGCGGGTCAGCGACGCGACCTCGGAGCTGCGGCTGGCCGGAGTGAGCGAGCCGGTGGCGGTCAGCTACCGCTACCTCGCCGACCTGCGCGGCGCGCTGAGCGCGGCCGGCCGGACGCTCTGAGCCGGCCAGGTGGGCCGAGGTGCCGGGCGTTTGTCACAAATTCCCGGGCGCTGGTCACAAGAGTTTTGAACCGGGCGGCGGGGTGTGATGCCCTGCGCCCATCTTAGCCGGTCTCGGGCCGGCTTCGCCGCCATGACGACCACGCCTCAGCTGCCGAACGAATCACAGCCGCCGTTCGCGAGCACCGACACCTTTGCGGTGCGCTATTGCGCCCGGCACGGGCTGGAGCCGTCGGCCTACCTGGACACAGTGCTGCGGGCGGCGCTCTATCCGCACGCACGGCTGCTGCGCTGGGTGCTGCCGTGGTCCAGTCTTTCGGTGGACCGGGCCTTCGTGGACGGCGTCGGCCGCGTCCGCTGCGCGGATGATTTTCACCGCGAGGTGCGGGACTTTGTCGAGGACCCCGCGGGTCACACGTGGCTGCGGGACGTGCTCTACCTGCGTGTGTCGGCGCGACGGCTGCGCCGGCTCGTGCGCGGGACTTTCGAGGCGGAGGCAAGGGTGGGGCAGCTGGAGACGAAAAAAGCCGCGGTGCAGTAGAAATTGGAACCACGAAAGGCACGAAGCCCACGAAGTCCGGACTGTTTTCTTAGACGCGGTGGGCGCGGAGAACGCGGAGGTTTGGGAGAATTGGCCAATGATGCCCGGCAGTCCGCCGCCGCCGTTTTGGGTCGGGTGATCGGCGGAGTTTTGAATGTATAGCTCCGCGCCGTCCATGAGCGCCGCGTTCAAATGTCTTTGATGAATTTCAGCGTTGGCTCCCCCGGGACGTGCGCTTGTCACTAATTCCCGAGCGCTGGTCACATATACTTCGGTTTTCCCCGGGATTGCTGATGCAGTGCGCGCGCTCCGGAACCTCTGTGCATCCCACGCCTTGCCCATGAAAACCACGCTCCGTCCGTTTTTCGCCGCCCTCTCGCTGCTGTTTGTCTGCAGCAGCGGGCTCCTCGCCCAGACCAACGTTACTTGGACCGGCGCCGTCGACAATACCTGGGAAAACGCCGGCAACTGGACGACCTCTACGGTGCCGAACGCGACCGACGCCGTTGCGACCTTCGGCGGCACGGGGTCGACGTCCCTCTCGCTCAGCACGACGATCGACCTGGATCAGCTGAGTTACCAGAGCGGGGCCCAAGCCTACACGATCGGCATTGCGGCGGCGGGCCGGCTCAACCTGAACGGCGCGGGCTCCGTGAACGCCAGCACGTCGCCCCAGACGATCACGGTGGGCGGCTCCGATCTTAATGGCTATGCCGGATGGCTCTCTTTCCAGAACAGTGCCAGCGCCGGCACCGGCACCTATGTCGGCTACGGTTCCACCCAGAGCTATGGTGCCACCCCAACCTCAGGCGGCGGCGGCCAGATCTCCTTCAGCGACACCTCGACGGCCGGCACGGCCACGTTCACCGTCAATGGAGCGAGCGTCGCGTCCAGCGACGGCTCTCAGCTCATGTTTCACGGCAGTTCGACGGCGGCCAATGCCACTTTCACCACCACGGGCAGCGGGTTCAGCGGCGGGCAGGTTTATTTCTGGGATACGGCGACGGCGGGCAGCAGCACGATCACGAACGAAAAAAGCGGCCAGACCTACTTTTTCGGAAATTCGACCGCCGGCACGGCCACGATCACGGCCAGCGGCGGCACGGCGGACAATCGCAATGCAGGCTACGTGTATTTCTTCGGTGGCACGGCGGACCATGCGATCATCACCGCTAACGGCGGCACCGACGGGGGCTATGGCAGCTCCATCAATTTCTACGGCGGCACGGCCGGCAATGCGACGGTGACCGCGAACGGCGGCACCAACGGAGGTTACGGCAGTTACGTCTATTTCAACGGTGGCGCGCTGGGCGACACGGCGACCTTCAAGATCAACAGCGGTGCCACCATGGATATCAGCGGGCACGAATCCACCTCGGCCCTGACCATCGGCTCGCTGGAAGGCGGCGGTAACGTTTCCCTCGGCGCCCGCTCCCTGATTGTCGGCAGCAACAACACGTCCACGACTTTCTCCGGCGTGATCGATGATGCGGGCAACGGCGGTTCGCTCGGCAAGACCGGCACGGGCAGCTTCCGGCTGACCGCCGCCAACACCTACAGCGGCGGCACGACGGTCGGCAGCGGCACGCTGGTGGCGAGCGGCGGCTATTCCGTGGGAGGCTCCTCGCTCGGCACCGGCGGAGTTACGGTCAACGGCGGTGGCACGCTGGCCGGCAATGATTTCATCGTGGGCGCGGCGACAATCAATTCCGGCGGCCACCTTGCCCCCGGCGATCCTGGCGCGGGCGGCACGGGCGTCCTGCGCTTCGACGGCGGTCTGACGCTGATGGGCGGCTCGCAGGTGGACATCCGGCTGACCAACGCGGCTCCGACCTTCGTCATGGTAAACGGCGGAGCCTTTAGCGCGACGGACGGTATTGTGGCGTTTAACTTCACTAGCGGTGGATTCTCGGCCAGCACGCTCTACACGCTGGTGGATTTCACCAACGCGACCTCGCACGACTTCACCGATCTGACCCACTTCACCATCGGAAGCGTGGAAACCGGCACCACGGCCGACTACACGCTCGAGTTGAACGGCTCGATACTGCAGGTGATGACGTCGTCCGCCATTCCCGAACCCTCGACGTATGCGGCATTTGCCGGTCTGTGCGCGTTGGGCTTGGTGTTTGCGCAACGCCGCCGCCGGACGGCTTAAGCGGTCGGAGCGGCTCATTCACTGGCCGCCCGGTCGCGGGTCGGCCAGGGCGCGCGGAGGGTGGTTGCGTAGATTCCCGGCTTGTATCCGCCCTACTGTTTCTCCAACGGTTTCAGCGGGCCGCCTTCCGCATGAAATTATTCTCCGCCTTGTTTGGTTTCGCGCCCCTGTTGCTCGTGGGGTTCATGTCGGCCGCTGACGTCGATGTTGACGACTATGACGATGATGAGGGTGGCGAACACCCGCACGTGTTCCATATCAGGGCCAGGACCAGCGCGGACAATGTGCTAGTCGTGCGCAGCACCCGCTGGGAGAACGGGGTCAAGGTGTGCGCGTTGGATGAAATCCGCTGCCAGCCGCCGGGCCTCGCCACCTGCCGGATCGCCCTGGCCGAACTGGAGCCGGACTACTGGCACCTCAGCGAGAGCCCCGTCGAGCAGTATCTTCGGGGCCTCCGGCTGGTGCGGCGGGAGCGGACGCCAACCGGCGCGATCATAGAGCTGCAGCCCGCCGGCGGCGGGGTGGGCACGCGGCGCCGGCATCTTTTCCAATGGGAGGCCCGGCTTGAGAAATGGAGCGTGCTGGACCGGCGTTACCCGGACCTCCCGGCGCATCCGGCCGGCGCGGAATGGGTGCAACGGCGGTTCGTCTACCCCGCGCTGCCGGTGGCGACCGTTTAGCAGCGGCGCAAGGACGGTCCGGCCGTAGTCGAAGTAAGGTCTCTTAGAGGGACGATCTCCTGATCGTCCGCAGCCTGTCAGGAGACAGGCCCTCCATCAAGAGAGTCTACTCGAACCCGAAGAGCTCCGACATGTCGCGGCGCTCCTTCTTGGTCGGGCGGCCGCGGCCGCGTTCGCGGGCGAGCATGTGCTCGATGCCGGCCTGCTTGGCGCGCTCGTATTCGGCGGCGGGCGTCAGGTCCTGCATGTATTCCGCCACCTGTTTCGCGCTGACGCGCGAGCGGGGCATCGCGACGACCTTGAGCGTGCGCGTGATGACGCCGACGCGGACCGTTGCGGTCTCGCCGACGTGGACATCGCGGCCGGGCTTGGCCTCGAGTTCCCCGATGAGGACCTTGCCCGCCCGGCAGGCCTCCGTGGCAAGGGGGCGCGTCTTGAACACGCGCACGCTCCAGAGCCATTTGTCGAGCCGGGTATCGTCCATGGGGACAGGCAAATTCATTGCCACGAAAAGTCACGAAAAGATACGAGGAAGGGACTGGGCCACAAGAAGCACAGAAAGCACAAAAGGAATGAGGTTTTGCGTCTTGGGTGCCTTTTGTGGCCGATCAGCTTGGGTTCATGGCCGTCCCTTGCTTCGGAATAAAAGCTGGCTAGCCTGCTCCCACGTCCATGAAACTTTTCCGCCTGCTGGCGCTTTGCCTGCCATTTTTCACCGCCATGACCCTCCACGCCGATTCCAAACCCGCCTCGCAACATGAGTTCGCCACCTTCGGGGGCGGCTGCTTCTGGTGCATGGAGGCCGTCTTCCAGCGGCTGCCCGGCATCATCCACAGCGTGAGCGGCTACTCAGGCGGTAAGACGGAGAACCCGACCTACGAGGAGATCTGCAATCACGGGACGGGCCATGCGGAGGTCATCCAGGTGGAGTTCGACCCGGCGGTCATCAGCTACGAGAAGGTGCTGGAGGTCTTCTTCGAGTCGCACGACCCGACGACGCTCAACCGCCAGGGAGCGGATGAGGGCGACCAGTATCGCTCGGTGATCTTCTACCACAACGAGGAGCAGCACAAGGCGGCGGGCCGGGCGAAGATCGCCGCGCAGGCGAACTACCGCGATCCGATCGTCACCGAGATCGTGCCGCTGAAGAAGTTCTGGCGCGCCGAGGACTACCATCAGGACTATTTCAACCAGCACCCGAACCAGGGCTATTGCTCCTTCGTCATCAAGCCGAAGGTCAAGAAGCTGCAGGACCACGGCGTGATCAACAAGGACTGAGCGGGTAGGGCGGCGAGTCCCTTCGCCGCTGCGACGCGGAACGGACTTCGCCAAGGCTTCGACGGACAAGAAGGAGTCCGTGTGCCGCCACAAAAACAACGGCGCCCGCGGGCGCCGTTTTGCTTTGGCCGATCAGGTGCCGGACTGCGCCCGGCGTCGGCGGGCTTTCACGATGTCGTCCGTCAGGCGGTCCAGCCAGCGGATGAAGCCGATGGGATGGGGGCTGAGGAATTCGGCGTCGGCGGCATTCTTCTCGCCGTGCCGGTAGAGGATGCCGGGGATGATGCAGGTGCCGAAGACCCAGTCTGCGACGGGCAGGGTGAAGAAGCCGGAGATGGCCTCGTTGCAGTCGATCACCGCGTGGTGGCGGAGGTGGAAGCTGTAGACCTTGCGCCAGAAGCCGCCGAAGTTCGGGTGGTCGATGAGCGGGCCCCATTTTTCAAAGGACCAGTGCTCGATCGCGTGAAAGATCTCGTAGATGAAGAGCGAGGAGGCGATCGAGGCATAGCCCGCCACAAACACCGGGAACGAAGGCGCGATCCACTGGAGCAGCGCGAAGAACGGCGTGAGGATGGCGGCGAAGATGATGAACGTATACCACGGGAAGAAGGAGGCCTCTTTCTGCTCCTGCGCCACGATCGGATAGAAGTTCTCGACAAAGTTCACCTCCATGCCGCCCGGGGTCCGGCGGCGGGTGATGCGTGTCAGGCTGTGGTGGTGGGTGTGCTGCCGGTAGAAATAGCTCAGGAAGGACGCCACCGGCTTGTGCAGCACGTAGCGGTGGAAGAAATATTCCATGAAGCAGTTGAAGAGCGAGAATCCGACGAAGGCGCCCAGGAGCTTCCAAAACGGGCCGCCGACCTGGGCGTGCCAGACGGAGTGCGGCGACAGCAGCCAGACCAGCCCGAGAGTGCCGGCCAGGGACACGGTGACGACGAACATGAAAAGGGGCAGCGAGAACTCTTCCTCGACCTGGGGTTTGGTGGAGATGCGATCGGACATTAGCGGAAGGCTTCCACGGTAATCACCCCATTGGCAATCGCTGAAAAATATTATATCCCGCTATTTTTTACAGACGAGCGCCCGGTCCGGGCGGATGTGGGCCCGCTGGACTTCCGGCGAATATGACTACACTCCCAGCATGCCCGAAGACCAAGCCAATGAACTGAACGGAGCCGTCGTGACGGTGGACTTCGTCCGCCATCGCAACGCCATGCTGGTGCGCGCGGACCTCGGCCCGCTGTTCACCGACTACTACCTCCATCTCGCGGACAACAAGCTGCGCTACACGCCGGAGCAGGACGCGATCTTCAAGGACGCGCTGGCGGCCTTCGCCCTGCACTCCGCCTCCCGGCCAATGAACGAGCACATCGCGTGGACGATGAACTTCCAGGATCCCCGGCTGAACCTGTTCCTCGCGGCCGACAACGAGGACTGCACCCTGACCGGCCGGCTTTTCACGGAAAACGTGAAGGCGGCCGAGCATAACACCTTCTACAGCGACATTGTCCCGCGCCGCGGCGCCGAGCCCCGGCGCAGCGTGGTGAACTTCTTCGGGCGCGACGCGTTCGCCGCGGTCACAGACTACTACGCGCGGAGCGAACAGCGGCCCGTGCGCTTTTTCCACCTGGTGGACGATGAGTTCGCCCTGCTGGTCTCCCAGCCCGACTGTGACCTCGCGTGGTTCGGTGCGGTCGATGCGGCGGGGGTGCGGGAGTTGGCGAAGGGCGAGACGCTGACGCGGATCGACCGCCGGCTCTATCGGTGGCATTGCGGCTGCACGCAGCAGAAGATCCTCGGGGCCATCGCCCCGGCCTTCCGCGCCGATCCCGAGGGTGTGTTCGGCGACGGCGAGTCGATCCGCGTGGAGTGCCCGCGCTGCGCGGCGCTTCATGTCCTGACTCGCGAGGCCATGGAAGCCTACCTGGCCCAGTCGCAGAAGAGCGGTGCCGCACCCGAGCCGAAGGCCTGAGCCATTGCGGCGTTGCATCGGTCCGGCCCGGACACCTTGATTCGCCGGCATGAGCACCGTCTGGCAGAACATCTGGTCCGGCCTGACCACGGCGTCGCCGCTGGATCAGGCCAACCTGGTGCTGGGCATCGCCGGCGTATGGCTGATGATCCGGCGCAGTCTCTGGGCTTTCCCGGTCGGGCTCGTCGCCGTCACGGTGCAGGGCGTCTTGTTCTGGCAGTCGCATTTCCCGGCGGATGCCGCGCTGCAGGTCTTCTATTTCACTAGCTTCGTCTGGGGCTGGTGGCACTGGGTGAGGGATCGCGGCGCAGCGCCCGAGTTGCCGGTCACCCGGCTTTCGCCTCGCGGCCGGATCATCACGCTCGCCGCCGCCTCGGCGGTGACCGTGGCCTGGGCGTTGACCGTCGGGCCGTGGATGCACGCGGCGATGCCGTGGCGCGACGCCTTCATCGCGGCGTTCAGCGTGGCGGCGCAGGTGCTGCAGGTGCGCAAGAACATCGAGAACTGGGCGCTGTGGGTCGTCGTCAACCTGGTCGCGGTCGCTTCCTATTGGAGCGCGGAGCTGGCCTTCACAGCGTTCCTCTACGCGATTTTCCTCGGCATGGCGTTCGCCGGCTGGTGGGAGTGGCGGAAGACCGAAAGGGCCGCCGCATGAAACGCATCGCGGTCTACGGGCCCGAGTCCACGGGCAAGACCCAGCTGGCGCTGAAGCTGGCCGCGCATTTTGGCGCGCCGGTCGTGGCCGAGTATGCCCGGGAGCGCTGGGACCAGCAGGGTGTCCTCACCCTCGAGGACATGCTGCCGGTGGCGCACGAACAATGGCGGCGCGAGGATGCGGCGGCGGCAGTTGCGGGGCCGCTGGTGATTTGCGACACGGAGGCGCTGACCACCATGCTCTGGAGCGACCTGCTCTATGGCACGACGCCGGACGAGGTGCGGCGCGGGGCGGAGAGGCGCTGCCGGAACTATGCACTCTACCTGCTGCTCGACATCGACGTGCCGTTCGCCCCGGATCCGCAGCGCTGCTTCCCCGACCCCGCGGACCGGGAGAAGGGCATGCGCGTCTGGCGTGGTGCGCTGGAGCGGCGCCAGCTGCCCTTCGAGTTGATCTCGGGCAGCTGGGCCGAACGCGAAAGCCGGGCGATCGCGGCGGTTCAGGCCATCCTGTAGGTCGGGCTCTTTACGCCCGGCATGTCGGGGATGACTCCGACCTACACGTAGTTCTCGTAGTCCGGCTGATACATCTGCGCCTTGACGTGCGCGACCATGTTGGCGGGCCGGATCTGGCGGGCGAAACCGCGCTTGAAGGCGGTCTCGGCGACAGCGACGGCAATGGCGGTGGACACCTCGCGGATGCGGGTGAGGTCCGGGTAGACGCGGCCGATCTCGAGGTCCTTTTCCGTGACGAGACTGGCGAGCGTCTTGGCGGCGACAAAAAACATCTCGTTCGTGACGCGCGAGGCCTGGCTCGCGATGACACCCAGGCCGACGCCCGGGAAGATGTAGGAGTTGTTGCCCTGGCCGGAGACATAGGTGCGGCCCTCGAACGTGACCGGAGCGAACGGGCTGCCGCTCGCGAAGATCGCGCGACCCTTGGTCCAGGTGTAGGCCTGTTCGGCGGTGCACTCGGACTTCGAAGTCGGGTTGGACAGCGCGAAGATGATCGGGCGCTGGTTGAGCCGGCCCATCGCCTGCACGACGGGCTCGGTGAAGGCGCCGGCCATGCCGGAGACGCCGACGAGGGCGTGTGGTTTGAGCGCGGTGACCGCGGCCGCGAGATCGGCCACCGGGGCGTGGTCGTGGGCGAAGCGGAGCTTGTGCTCGACCAGGTCGGTCCGGCTCTCGACGACGAGACCCTTGGAGTCCACGAACCAGCACTGGCGGCGCGCGTCGGCCTCGGGCACGCCCTCGGAGACCAGGGCGCTCACGATCAGGTCGCCGATGCCGATGCCGGCCTCGCCGGCACCGTTGAAGAGGATGCGCATGTCGGTCAGCTTGGTGCCGCAGACGCGGGCCGCGGAATAGAGCCCGGCCAGCGTGACGCCGGCGGTGCCCTGGATGTCGTCGTTGAAGGTGCAGATCCGGTCCTGGTAGCGGTGGAGCAGGCTGAAGGCGTTGGCGTTGCCGAAGTCCTCGAACTGCAGGCAGGCCTGCGGGAACATCTGCTGGACGGCCGTGACGAGCTCGTCGACCAGCTCGTCGTAGGCGGCGCCCCGGAGGCGCTTCAGCGGCGTGCCGATATACATCGGGTCATCAAGCAGGCTCTGGGTGTTGGTGCCGACGTCGAGCATGATGGGCAGGCACTGCGCCGGGTGGATGCCCGCGCAGGCGGTGTAGAGCGAGAGCTTGCCGACGGGAATGCCCATGCCGTTGGCGCCGAGGTCGCCCAGGCCGAGGATGCGCTCGCCGTCGGTGATGACGATCATGCGCACGTCCGGGTGGGGCCAGTTGCGCAGGACCTGCACGATGCGTCCGCGATCGGCGGCCGTGATGTAGAGGCCGCGCGAGCGGCGGAAGATGTGGCCCCACTTCTGGCAGGCCTGGCCGACCGTCGGCGTGTAGATGATCGGCATCATCTCGGTGAGGTTGTCCATCACGACGCGGTAGAAGAGCGACTCGTTGCGCTCCTGCAGGGAGACGAGGTAGATGTATTTCTCGAGCTCGCTCGTCTTGCGGCGGAAGCTCTCGAGCACGCGGTCGACCTGTCCGGCCTGGCTCAGGACCCGCGGCGGCAGGAGGCCGCGGATGCCAAGGGCATCGCGCTCGGCGTCGGTGAAGGCGGTGCCTTTGTTGAGCAGCGGATCGTGGAGCAGATCGACGCCACGTTTGCCATGGAGATAGTTTTTCATATGCGCTTCTGGGGTGATGAGTTTGCTGGATGCACCCTGACTCCGGAACGGCGCAAAACCAACGGTGATGAGGCCCTGCGACGCGGTAATGACCCGCTTGCGCCGGGCTTGCGCCGGGCGCTAATATCACACGGAGGACAAGAAATGCGTGGATTTGGGCGGGTTGTGCGTGAAGCGGCGAGGATTGACGGCGGGGGTGCGGGGCCGTCATAGACCGCCGCTGCAGATGAACGACGACTATCTCCAACGGTTCGGCGGACTGGGTCGGCTTTACGGCACGGTGGCCTTGCCGCGCCTGGAGGCGGCGCAGGTCTGCGTCGTGGGCATCGGCGGCGTCGGCTCCTGGGTGGTCGAGGGCCTGGCGCGCTCCGGCGTCGGGGCGATCACGATGATCGATCTGGACGACGTGTGTGTCACGAACGTGAACCGCCAGCTCCCGGCGCTCGACGGCAACATCGGCCGGCCCAAGGTCGCGGCCGTGGCCGAGCGGGTGAAGCTGATCAACCCGGCCTGCGCGGTGACCACCGTGAGCGAGTATTTCACGGCCAAGACCGCGGAGCAGCTGCTGGCGATCCGCTACACCTGGGTGGTGGACTGCATCGACCTGATGTCGAACAAGGCGCTGATCATCGCCGAGTGCGTGAAGCGCGGGCAGCCGGTTCTTACCGTCGGATCAGCCGGCGGCCGGCGCGATGCGACGCGGATCGTGGTGACGGATCTCGGCGGCTCCCACGGCGACGAGCTGCTGCGGCAGGTGCGCAAGAAACTCCGCCGCGACTACGGCTTCGCGAAGGGCGAGGGCAACGACTACGGCATCCCCTGTGTCTCCTCGCAGGAGAAGCCGCTCTATCCCTGGGCCGACGGCACCTGCTCCGTCGATCCGGAGCCGGGCTCCAACCTGCGGCTGGATTGTGCGACGGGTTTCGGCACGGCGGTGTTCATCACCGGGGCCTTCGGCTTTGCCGCCGCCGGCGAGGTCGTCCGGCGGATCGCCCTGGCGGAAAAGTGACGTCGTCACTCAGGCGCGCGCCGGTTCGCCCAGCAGCCAGCGGATGACGTCGGCGGCGCCGTAGGAATCTCGGTCCGCCGGCAGGTAGCGCGCAAGGTGCACGACTTCGTCGCCGGCGGTCAGGATCGGGTCCTCGGGCGCGCCCGCGCGCAGCTGGCCGAGGCCGGCCGTGGCCATCAGGCCATTGCACAGGCATTTGCGGCCGGCGGTTTCCTCGGCCTTGCCGCCCTTGCGGACGTAGTCCTCGACGGGCTCTGCCGCGCAGCGGTAGCCGGTCGAACCGTCTGATTTGCGGTAGGCCTCGCGCAGGTAGCCGAGATCGCAGATGCGCTCGCGGGCGTAGTAACGCACCTCGTCGGACAGCGTGCCCAGGAGCTGGAGGACCTTGAAGGGGAAGCCGGTCGGCGACGCGAGCGGGTCGGTGAAAACGCGCAGCGCCTCGGTGCGGCTGAGACGGAGGATCTCGCGTTTCAAGGCCGGGGTGATGCCCGACTCGGCGCAGAAGGCGAAGGCGGTGCCGAGTTGGACGCCGGCGGCGCCGAGGGCCCGGGCTTCCGCGAGTTTTTCCGGCTTGGCATAGGCGCCGGCGAGCCAGAAAGGCAGGCCGATCTCGCGGATCTTGGCCAGTTCCGGCACGTCCCGCGGCCCATAGACGGGTTCCCCTGCCGGGCTGAGTTGCATGGCCCCGCGCGGGGGGGCGTTGTGGCCGCCGGCGACCGAGCCTTCGACGATGAAGCCATCGACATGGCCGTTGGATTTGCGGGCAAGCGTCAGCGCAAGGGTGGCGGAGGAAATGATGGCGAGGAACTTAGGCCGGGCCAGCTCCGGGGCCGGGCCGCCGAACAGCGAAGCCGGGTCAAAGGTGGCGAGGCAATCCTCGCCGGGGAGCGCGCCGGTGACGTCGATCTTCATTTCCGCCGCCTCGCCGCGCGCGAAGTGGTCCAGCACGCCCGGGATGGACCGGGGGATGCCGGCGCCCATGAGCACGTAGTCGGCCTGGGCCAGCATGGCGCCATAGATCGAGGGCAGCGTGGGCAGCTGGATTTTCTCCAGGAAGTTGATGCCGACCAGGCCGTCATGGCCTTCCTTGGCGAGGAAAACCTCCGCAAAGTTGGCCAGGACCGTGAGCTCATCGAAGGCCGGGCCGGGGTTGAGCGCCGGCATGGGCGTGAGCTTGAAGGGGGTGGCGGAGGCCTTGCCCCCGGCGACGTAATACTGGCGCCAGATGCGCTCGGCGATGGCGGTGAGCGGGAACGCGGCGGTGGCCCGGGCCAGGTGTCCTTCGGGATCGCCGAGCTGCAACTGGCGGACGTAGACACTGGCGAGCGCCGTGCCCGACACGACCCCGAGCTGGCCGGTCTGAGAGACGGCCCGCGCGAGGCGCCAGCCGGAGACGGCGACGCCCATGCCCCCTTGGATGATGATCGGATTTGCCATGTTGAGTTCACGCCGGCCGACCGCGCGGGAAGGCAAACGCGGGACAAGTAAAGCGCCGCGGCGCCAAATAGAAAGTCGCCAATCGCCGTTTACGCGCCGGAAGCAAGATTTGCGCGGCGATGGCCAAAATCCGCGCTAGGACCCGAAGAGTTTCAGGAAATTTTCCTCCACGCGGCTCGCGAGGTCCGCGAGTGGAAGACCGTGGAGTTGCGCCAGGACCTCATAGGCCACGGCGACATTGCCCGGGTGGTTGATCTCCACCCCGTCCGGTCCGGGGCCGAGAGGGAAGCGGTTGCGGCCCGCGGCCGGCGCCTTGGTCGGGGCATCCGTCTCCACGAGCAGCCGGTCGGCGGGGATGGTCTGGAAGTTGGCCAGCCGGCTGGCGTAACGGGGCTCGAGCAGCTGGATGTTGAAGGAGTAATAGGCGCCGAGAGCCGTGAAGTCCGGCAGCATCTCCGTCGGCCCGGCGTAGCCGTGCAGCAGGAAGCCGCGCGCGGGCCGGCGGGTCTTCTGCAGCAGATCGAGCAGCGCGCCCCAAGCCTGCACGCAATGGATCGAGGCGGCGCGGTCGAATTCCGCGGCGATGGCGAGCTGGGTGGCGAACACCTCGCCCTGCTCCTCGATCGAGGTCACCCGCAGCCCGGCGATGCGCGGGTCCCCGGGCTTGATGCCGTCGATGATCCAGCGGTCGAGCCCGATCTCGCCCACCGAGCCTCGTGGTTCGGCCGCCAACTGGGCGCGCAGACCGGGTTCCCAGCTGGCTGACCGGTTGCCGCTGTCCCAGGGATGGATGCCGAAACTGGGTCTGATCCAGCCGTATAGCCGGGCCAGGTCCGCGACCACGGGCCATTCTTCCTCATTGGTGCCGTTGACCACGGCCCCTCTGACCCCAATGCGCCTCAGGTCGGCGTCGATGGCCGCCCGATGGGGCGTCAGCTGCTCAAAGTGAAAGTGCTGGTGCGCGTCGTAAAGAGGGGGCACGGGAGGTAAATCAGGCACGAATCCGCGGTTTGCAAACGGCTAAATCGGCCGGAAGTGGGGCGGCAGCCAAACCAAGGCTTAAGCGCGGGGCGAAAGTGGTCGTTATTGGAGACAACCACGCCGAACCACGTCCATGACGGACCAAATACTCATCGACCTGCCGGAAATCAGACTGCCCCGCGACCTCGCTTGGCGGGTGAAGTTCATCGAGGCCGTCGAGGAGCACGTGCGGAAACTGGGCGTGGCGGGGCATTTCCAGCCCCCGCGCTTCTTCGGTTACTATTTTGCCGGCCGGCACCCCGTCGTGCTGGCCAAGAACTGGAAGGTCACCCTCGATTCCGCCCCGCTGCTGCTGAAGCTGCGGAGTGTGCTCGAACGGATCACCGAGAACCAGTTCAGCATCTCCTCCGCTTCGGAGGACACCGAGCCGGACTACCTGTTGGTGCACGACCGTCTCGATGGCGCCTGCTGGCTGTGGGGATTCGTCCCGGGCCGCCGCTTTGTCGAGGCCCATGACCCGGTGTCCGTCACGGGATGGACCGTGGAGGACAGCGAGGAAGAAGGCGGCGGGCAGCGGTTCCTCGGGCCGTAAGGCCAGGCCGGCTTGGCTGCCCGTCAGTTGACGAACATCGCCTCGTTGGTCTGGAAGAGGGCGTGGGCCAGTTTTGTCCAGGTGTCCTCGGGTCCGCCGAACGCGATGTTGGCCCCGATCGGGCGCTGGTCCGCGGCGTATTTGCCCTTGTTGTTGGCCCCGGCCTGCTTGGCCTTGCGCTCTTCCTGCGCCTTTTCCCGGGCGGTCTTGCGCGCGGGTGGCTCGGGAATATCCAGCGCCTTGCCGGCCGGATTGCCGCGGACGTAGCGGACACCGAGCTGCACCTCCTTGTCGGAGGGTGGACGCTGGAAGATCGCCAGATAAAGTGAGGTGACTCGGTCCGAGTCGGACTGCAGTTCGGCGAATTCCGGGCGATGCGTGAGTTTGCGCGCCGTCTCGATGACCAGCGGGCTGTTCATCAGGAACAACGATTGCTGCGGCACGGTGGTGTCGTAGCGCTTGCCCGACGGCGTGTCGGGATTGGGGAAATCGAACTGGGTGAGCAGCTCGGGCGGGTTGCGCCGGTCGACATACGTATAGAGTGAGCGGCGCGTGCCGAAGGCCTCGCTGGACGCCGGGATGGACTTGCCGCCTACCGAACGGTCCAGCGTGCCGGAGATGGCGAGCAGCGAGTCATAGATCTCCTCGAAATCGAGCCGGCGGAGGTTGGCGCGCCAGAGGTATTTGTTGTCGGAGTCGACGGCCACGGCGGTCGGGTTGGCGTCGCTGCCCTGGCAATAGGTGCTGCTGAGCACGATGGTGCGCTGGAGCTGCTTGATGGACCAGCCCTGTTCGACGAAGCGCGCGGCGAGCCAGTCGAGCAGCTCGGGGTTGGTCGGCACGGAGGACATGTTGCCAAAGTCGTCGGGAGTATTGATGAACCCGACGCCAAAATGCTGCTGCCAAAGGCGGTTCACCAGCACGCGGGCGGTCATCGGGTTCTTCGGATCGGCGATGGCCTTCGCGAGGTCGACCCGGCCCGAGCCCTTGTTCCAGGTGGCGCGGTGCTTGGGATCAGTCGAAAGGATTTCCAGGAAGCGCCGTGGCACCTCCTCGCCCTTGTTCTGCGCTTCGCCGCGCACGAGCACGGGATAGTCGTGGGTGCGCGGCGCGTCCAACACGATGTTGGCGCGGGCGGGGGCGCCGGGGTGGTCGATCTCCAGGTCGCCGATCTCCCGCTCGACCAGGCCTTCCTGGCGGACAATTTCGCGGCGCTTCTGCGGGTCCTTGCCGCGGGAGCGGCGGAATTCCAGCAACTGTTCTTGGATGCCTGACTTCTTCTTCTCCAGCTCCGCGGCCTTGGCCATGTAGTCGAGCAGCTCGGGCGTCTTGGGGATCTTGCTGTAGAGCGTGGGCTCCTGCGCGATGGTTTGCGGTTCGACGGTGTTGGCGAAGACGCCGTAGAGCGAATAATAGTCCTTGGTCGGAATCGGGTCGAACTTGTGGTCATGACAGCGCGCGCACGCGACGGTCAGTCCGAGGAAGGCCTTGGTCGTGACGTCGATCTGGTCGGCGATGACGTCGTCGCGGCGGCCGTCGAACTGGTTGCCGAGCGTGAGGAAGCCCAGGGCGGCCAGCACGGAGCGATCCAGCGGCGGATCCTGATTCATGGACTTCGCCTTCTTCTCATCCGCCTCGACCAACCGGTCGGCCGCGAGCTGCTCGAGGATGAACTGGTCGTAGGGCTTGTCGCTGTTGAAGGCGTTGATGACGTAGTCGCGATAGGTCCACGCGTTCGGGAAGCGCGGATCAGTGCGCCTCGGGGCGTCCCCCTTGGTGTCGGAATAGCGGGCGACATCGAGCCAGTAGCGGGCCCAGCGCTCGCCGTAGGCCGGCGAGGCGAGGAGCCGGTCGACCACCTTGGCGTAGGCGCCGGGTGAGTCGTCGGCGACGAAGCGCTGGATCTCCGGCTCGGTCGGCGGCAGGCCGGTGAGATCGAAGGTGACGCGGCGGATGAGCGTGCGCTTGTCCGCGATGGGGTTGGGGTGCAGGCCGACGGACTCAAGTTTGGCCAGCACGAAGTTGTCTACCGGGTTGCGGACCCACGATGCGTCCTTGACGGCCGGCACGTCCGGTTTCTTGACCGGCTGGAAGGCCCAGTGCGACTTGCCCGCGCCGCCGTAGGTCTTGCCGCTGGCGGTCATGACCGGCACGCGCGGATCCGGTGCGCCGCGGCGCACCCATTCCTCAAGGTCGGCGATCTGCTGGTCGGACAGTTTTTTCCCGTGGTCTTCGGGCGGCATCTTGAGGTCCTCGTCGGTCCAGCGGATGGCTTGGATGATGAGGCTGTCGTCGGGCTTGCCCGGCACGACGGCCGGGCCGGTCGCGCCACCCAGCAGCATGCCGTCGCGCGAATCGAGCATGAGCTTGCCCTTCACGCGGTCGGCTTGGTGGCTGTGGCATTTGTAGCACTGCTCTGTGAGGACCGGACGGATCTTCGACTCGAAGAACTGGAGGTCGGCGGCGGAAATCGCCGGCGCTACCGCCGCCGTTGGCGCCATGTCGGCGGCCCGGGCGAGGGTGATCGCGAGCAAACTCGCTCCTACGAGAAGGCGGCGGCGCATGGTCAGGCGAGGATGGGCTGCACGACGTTGCCGGCCACGTCGGTGAGCCGGAAGTCGCGGCCGTTGAACCGATAGGTGAGCTTCGTGTGGTCGAAGCCGAGGCACTGCAGGATCGTGGCGTGCAGGTCGTGCACGTGGACCTTGTCCTTCACGGCGGCTGAGCCGAACTCGTCGGTGGCGCCGTGGACCACGCCGCCTTTCACGCCACCGCCGGCCATCCAGACGGTGAACGCCTTGGCGTTGTGGTCCCGGCCGGGATTTTCGCCGCCGTTCTTGTCCTTCGTCGGCTTGCGGCCGAATTCGCCGCCCCAGACGACGAGGGTGGAATCGAGCAGGCCGCGCTGCTTGAGGTCGGTCATCAACGCGGCGAGCGGTTGGTCGATCTCGCCGGCCTTCGTCGTGATGCGTTCCTCGAGGTCCTGGTGGTGGTCCCAGCCGGTGTGCCAGACCTGCACGAAGCGCACGCCGCGCTCGATGAGGCGGCGGGCGATGAGGAGCTGCTTGCCCGTCTGGGTGTTGCCGTAGGCGGCGCGGACCTCGGCGGTCTCCTTGTTGATGTCGAAGACGTCCGTGGCCTCGGCCTGCATCCGGAAGGCGATCTCGTAGGTCTCGAGGCGCGTCTCCAGCTCGGCATCCTTCTGGAGGTTCTGCGCGTGGAGTTCGTTGAGGGAGTGGATGAAGTCGAGCTGGCGCCGCTGCTCCGTCTTCGAGACGTAGTTGTTGCGGATGTTCTGGATCATCTGCTGCACGTTCTGCGCCGAGGTGTTGACGCTGGTGCCCTGGTAGACACCGGGGAGGAAGGCGGAGCCGAAGTTCGCGGCGCCGCCGACCGGGAGGCCGCCGCTGCGCAGCGAGATGAAGCCGGGGAGATTCTGATTCTCCGTGCCGAGACCGTAGACCGTCCACGCGCCGAGGCTCGGCTTGGTGATGCGCAGGGAGCCGGTGTTCATGAACACGGTGGCGACCTCGTGCGCCGGGATGTCCGTATACATGGAGCGGATCACTGCCATGTCGTCGACGTGCGCCGCGGTCTTGGCGAAGAGCTCGCTGACCTCGATGCCGGACTTGCCGTAGCGCTGGAACTTGAATGGCGAGCCCATCGCGACGCCGTCGCCGCCGATGGTCTTGTTGTTCATCTTCGTCAGCATCGGCTTCGGGTCCCACGTGTCGACGTGGGAGGGCGCGCCCTGGGCGAAGATGTGGATGACGGCCTTGGCCTTGCCCGGAAACTGCGGCGCGCGCGGCAGGAGGGTATCGGTCGGAGCAGCGGCGCCGGGAAGCAGGGCTGTTTGGTTTTGCGCGGCGCGGAGGTCCAGCGGATCAAGGAACGTCGCCAGGCTCAGGGCGCCGAGGCCCATGCCGACGCGGTTGAGGAACTGGCGGCGGGTGAGGAAATAGTCCTCGGGATTCGTCGAGATGCCGCAGCAGGGATGCGCGTGGTGATCGTGGGACATGGGATGGGTGACTGTGCCTTATGACGGGTATTAGCCGCGCAGGTTTCCAGCAGGGCGGGCGGGTCGCGCTCAGGCGGCATGGGCCGCGGCAAATTCACGGATTTTTGCCCGGACGCTGCGGAGGCCGTTGAGCCGGGTGGGGGAGAGATTGCGGGCGAGGCCCAGCTCCTCCAGCAGCGTGGGTTCGGTCGCGACGACCTCGGCCGGTGTGGCGTCGCTGTAGAAGTCACAGAGGAGCTTCAGGAGGCCGCGCACGAGCGGCGAGTCGGCGTCGCTGCGGAAATGGCAGCGTCCGTCGCGGAGCTCGCCCGCGACCCAGGCGAGCGAGACGCAGCCCTTCACCCGGTTGGCCTCGGTGCGTTCGCACTCGGGCAGGGGCGGGGCCTTGCGGGCTCGGTCGACCACGGCGCCGAGCCGCTCCTGCGGATCATCGATGATCGCGTAGTCGTCGACGAATTGCTGCTGCTTCTCGGCCAGGGTCACGGCGGCCAAAATTGGGGCGGTGGCGGCGGCTTGCAAGCCGGACCGCGGGACGTTGAATCCGGGCATGGTCAATCCCTTCGCCCTCTCCTGGCTCTGGCGCGGCTTCAAGGGCCGGAGCGTGACTTTCGCCGTTCTGTTCGCGTCATTTGTCCTCGGCTGGTCGCTCTCGCACTACGTCAACGTGCTGCTCATGCGGCTGGGGGTGCACTGGCTTTACGCCATCCTGTTGCCGGCGTTTTTTTTCATGTGGGTGGCGAAGCGCGAGGACCGGATCATCCCTGACGAGGCGAAACGCACGCTCTACGCGCGCAGCCTGATTGCGGGCTCGATCGGGCTGGCGATCCTGATCGCCTGGCTGCGCCCGGCGGCCTAGCCGCCGCGGGCTCGCTTCAGCTCGGGCACCCGCGTGAGCACCTTCACCAGTTCCTCAGAGTGGAACGGATTTGCGGGACAGGCGTCGACGCCGACTTTCTCCCCGGCGTCTCGTGACCGTCCCTGCCCGGCAGTTCGCTGCCGGGTGGATGCATTGCCCGCCTGACGGCCGGTATTCCAGCCTAAGCGGCCAGGCCCAGTGTCGGCATGGGGCAGCCGAGTGTGGCGGCGAGAGCGCGATAGAGTTCGCCTTCTTCGATGCTCACCACCCCGTCGGCGGCGATAACATGGCCGGCCGCGACGAGGAGACGCTGTTTGATGGGCAGTGAACTCAAGGCGAGCTTGTCGAGGGCCGCGTCCATCTGCTCCAGGCCGCAGGCCGCCGGTTCCAACAAGGTGATTTGGCTGGCGATGACCGGGATCTGGCCGGCGCCCTCGGCGAAGGCGCCGGCGGAATCCTTGGGGCTGAGCTGGGCGAAGGCGGACAATACGACGGCGATCTCACCGCGCAGTGCGTCGAAGGAGTCGAACTGCACGCGCTGCACTGGCGTTTGGGCGAGCCGGAGCTGACTCAGAAGCATTTTTTGGAGGGCGTATTCGAACGGGGTGACGCGGCCGTCGGCGTGCACCAGTTCGTCAAGGGTTCCGGCGAAACGGTCGAGGGCGGCGGCATCGAGTCCGCGCAGCGTCGGGAGGGACAGCTGAAGCAGGGGAAGGCGGGATATCGGGTCGAGCAGGCTGAGGGCGGAGCGGAGTCCGGCCAGCGCGGCGGCGGCGGCCGGGCCGTCGTTTTTCTCGACGAGCGCCTGCTGGCGGTCACGCATCGTTTTGTCGCCGTCGAGCAGGAGGCCATAGACGAGGGCCTGGGCCGAGGCGGTGTCACGCGTTGCCTCACGGAGACGGGTTGGGATGGAATCAAGCAGGGCCTGTGCGTGGCGGAAATGCGACTCGGTGAGGGCACCGACATCTGCGACAACCCGGACCGGGTGGAAGGCAACGGGCTTGGCCGGGCGCAGCGGGGGCGGCAGGTCGGGCTGAGCCGCTTCGATCCGACGCACGGTCTCGTCGGGGGTGAAGCGCTGGCCTCCGCCGAAGCCGGCAATGGCGGAGGATTCGTGGGCGATGTCAACGACCTCGGGCGGATCGAAGAGCTTGCCGTCCCACTGCGGGTCGACGGCGCGAATACGCTCCTCGAGGGGCGGATGGGTGGCCCAGAGACCGCCGAAGTTGGACAGGAATCCCTGGGCGAAGAAGAAGTGACCGAACTCCTGCGCGTGGTCAGCGTGCAGGTTGCCGCCGATGGCGTAACCACCGATCTTTTTCAGCGCCCCCGTGATGCCACCGGGATTGCGCGTGAACTGCACGGCGGAGGCATCGGCGAGGAACTCGCGCTGGCGCGAGACGGCGGCCTGGATGAGCCGGCCAAAAAAGTAGCCAATATAGCCGACGATGAAGAGGGCGAGGCCGACCGCGAGCACCACGGCGATCCCGCCGCCTTTCTTCCCGTCGCCGCCTACGCGCACGCGGCCGCGGCCCATGGACTGGAGGATGCCCCGGCCGATCAGGCCGATGACGAGGATGCCGAAGACGATGGCCGTGATGCGGACGTTGAGCCGCATGTCGCCGTTGAGGATGTGGCTGAACTCGTGGGCGACGACACCCTGCAGTTCGTCGCGGGTGAGCTTCTCCAGGGTCCCCTTGGTGACGGTGACGGCGGCGTCGGCCGTGGTCAGGCCGGCGGCGAAGGCGTTGAGGCCCTCCTCTTCGTCCATCACGAACACGGCGGGCATCGGCACACCGGAGGCAATGGACATTTCCTCGACGACATTGAGCAGGCGGCGCTCGTGCAGGTCGGTGGTGTGCGGATCGACGCGGCGCGCGCCGACTGATTCCGCGATGGCGGCACCGCCCTGGCGCATCGTGGCCCACTTGTAGAGCGAGGCGATCCCGACCACGGCAATCGTGCCGAACGCCACGCCGGCGAAGACCTGCGAGTCCCAGAACCGCGTGGGGGCGGGAGCGACGTAGTCGTAGCGTGATCGTCCCCGGTAACGGCCGCCCCCGCTGTAGTTCACCACCGCGATAGCGGCCGCGTAGCCGGCGATGATCGTGCCGAGGACGGCGAGCACAAACAGGAGCACCAGCCGGTGGGTGCGGCGGCGGGCGCGTTCCTGCGCTTCAAAGAAGTCCATTCACGGGGCGCCCCTTCGCGGGCGCCGGATCAGGCTTCGGGGGTGACAAAGACCGCCGTGCCGTAGCACAGCACTTCGGTGACGCTGGGCGCGATCTCGGTCGCGTCGTAGCGCAGTCCGATGACGGCGTTGGCGCCGAGCGCCGCGGCATGCGCGCACATGCGCTCGTAGGCGTCCTGGCGGGCGTGTTCGCAGAGCTCGGTGTAGAGCGTGATGTCGCCGCCGAAGATGGTCTGGATGCTGGCGCCGAAGTTGCCGATGACGGAACGCGAGCGGACGACGATGCCGCGCACGGTGCCGAGTTCCTTGGTGACCCGGAAGCCGGCGAGGGCGGTGCAGGTGGTATTTTGCATGGCGGGGAGGTGAGGCGGTGGCGGTTCAGGTGAAGCTGACCTTGGGGGCTTCGCGCTCGGCGGCGTTGTCGATCTGGAAGAGCTGGGCCTCGGCGAAGTTGAACATGCCGGCGAGGATGTTCGTGGGGAACGACTCGCGGCTGGTGTTGTAGGTCATGACCGAGTCGTTGTAGGCCTGCCGGGCGAAGGAGATCTTGTTTTCCGTGGAGGTCATCTCCTCGGTCAGCTGCATCATGTTCTGGTTGGCCTTCAGGTCCGGGTATTGCTCCGAGACGACCATGAGGCGCGACATGGCGCCGGCCAGGCCGGACTCCGCGCCGAGCAGGTTCTTCATGGCGCCGGCGTCGGCGGGATTGGCGGCGGCGGTCTGGGAGGCGGCGTAGGCGACGTTGCGGGCCTTGATGACGGCCTCGAGGGTGCCGCTCTCATGCTTCATGTAGCCCTTCGCGACCTCGACCAGATTGGGGATGAGATCGTAGCGGCGCTTGAGCTGGACGTCGATCTGGGCGAACGCGTTCTTGAAGCGGTTGCGCAGGGTGACGAGGGAATTGTAGATGCCCGCGACCCAGAGGCCGAGGACGACAGCGACGAGGAGGAGGACTCCGAGGACAATCAGAACAGCGATCATGGTGGAAGCGTTGGGTTGAACTTAACGCCCCCAGTTTGTCCCTGCTTCCGGTATGCGCGAGAAATTTCCCGTTACACGCGGCGCCGATTATTCGACGGGGCCGGGGCGTCTGGCTGCGCGAGGCTTGCCACGCGGCGCAGCGGATGCACGCTCGGTCCATTCATGATGAAAGTGGTGCGTCTCCTCTTGCTGCCCCTGGCGTTGGCCGCCGCCCGCCTCGCGGCTCAACTGGCGGCCCCGAGCCCGCTGGTGGATGCACCGGTCGCGGCGCCGGGGGGCTGGATCGTGGCCGAGGGCCGGGCCGACTCGGCGCTGCAGGCGGGATTTCCCGCGACGGCAGCGGGGATCTACCGGGACGTCTTGCGAGACGAGGCCTTGCCGGCGGAGACCCGCCACACTGTGACGTTGGCGTTGGCCACCGCATTGCTGGATGCAGGCGACGTGGCGGAAGCGGAGAAAACCCTGCAGAACTATGTCGGGCCGCGGGGCGCCGCCTACCAACTGCGCGTCGGGCTGATTGCGGCGAACAGCCGGCGCATGGGACAGGCCAAGGCTGCGCTGGCGGCGGGCAAGCCGGAGGAGCTTTCTGCGGCGGACAAGGGCTGGTGGTATTTCCTCCAGGGCTTGGTGGCCGACGATGAAAAGGATTTTCCGCGGCGGGACCGGGCTTACGAAGAGGCCAACAAGGTTGCCGTCTCTGAGCTGCAGCGTTCGCGTTTCCTGCTCGGTCAGGAGCAGGCCAAATTGAGGCTTGATACCCCGACCGAGGCCCAGCTGGCCACCTACCGGAGCAACATGGAGAAACTGGCCGGACAGTCGAACGGCTATATTTTTACGCGGACCTATGCGATCGCGCTGGCCCTGCTCAACCGCAAGACCGAGGCGCTGGCGGTGCTGCAACGGCAGCTGCTCGCCCTGCCACCCTCCGAGCGCGGTGCCGCCGACCAGTTCCGGCTGTTCATCGGCCTCATTGCCGGTGCGGACAGTGTCACCGGTCGTCGGGCCTTGAGTGAAATCCTGGCCAAGGGGTCGAATGCCGAGACGCAGCGGCTTGCCCTGCAGTTGCTGACCCGCGGAGCGAAGACGCTTCCGGAGCGGCAGCAACTGCGCCGCGAACTCGGCGACCTGATCGGGGCCCCGGTCCAACATCCGATCATCGAGGACCTGCTCCTGGTGCGGGCTCAGGTCGCGCTGATCGACAAAGAATATGCCGCCGCGGAGGAGGACGCCCGGGCCTTGCTCGATCGTTATCCGGAGACGACCCTCCGGGCCGCAGCGTTGGGCGTCCGCCTATCGGTGGCTTGGGACCTCAAGCGTTACCGCACGGCGGCGGATTTGGTTGCCCAGTTGCGCGCAGCACTCAGTCCGGGGACGGATCGCGCCGAGCTGGGTGTGCTGCTGGCCGAGGCCTTTTTCCGGGCGGCGGACTACAAGAATGCGGCCGATGCCTATGACGCCGCCCTGCACGAACTGCCTGCGGTCGTTCCCGCCGGGACCCTGATTTTCCAGCGGGTGTTGGCCGACATCAGGGCCGACCAGCTGGACTCGGCGGCCAAGCAGCTTGATGCGGCCGCAACCAATCCGGGTTTTGATCCGGTGAACCGCTGGCGGGCGGAATGGAATCTGGTCACAAAGATGCAGGTGAGTGGACAGGCTCCGGCCGCCTACACCCGGGTCAACCGGTTGCTGGCCGGCGCGGCCGAAGGGGTGCCCGACGAATTGCGCATCCGGCTGATGTGGTTGCGCGCCAAACTGTCTTACGACAACGAGCAGTTCGACCAAGCCAGACAGCAGGCGGACGAGCTGCTCGGGCTCGTGGATAAATCCGGACAGCTGGACGCCGCGCTGAGGACGAATGTGACCAGCATGGCGCAACTGCTCAAGGCGCAGGCTCTGCTCAAGCTCAAGCACGACAAGGAGGGGTTGGATGTCATCGAGCGGCTGCGCAAGGATCACGGCGCCACACTGGCCGCGCAGTATTCATACCTGATTCAGGCGAGCTACTTGACGGAGCGCGGCGACATCGCCGCCGCCCAGGTCGTGCTGGTCAGCTTTGTCGACAATCCGGCCTACAAGCACAGCGAGTATGCCCCGCTGGCACTGTATGAAGCGGCGCTGAACCTCGAGCGCCAGGGTCTGGACCGGCATTTGCGGGATGCCTACGAGAAGATGCTCGAGCGCCTGATCCACGACTACCCTCAGGACGAGCTGGTGTTCTACGCCCTGCTCAAGGAGGGCGACATTCTGCGCCGCCTGAACGACATCGGCGCGGCCCGGCAGATTTACGAGCACTTGGTCAACAACCCGACCTATGCCCAGCACCCCGACCTGCTGCTCGCGCAGATCGCCCTGGCTGACACCCTCTCCACCCAGGGCACGAGCAATGTGATCAACTATGAGAACGCCGTGACGATCTACGAGCGGCTGCGCGACTTGGAATCCGCCCCGGTGGATTTGCGGGCGGAAGCCGGTTTCAAGTGGGGCAATGCCTGGAAGCAGCGCGGCCAGCCGGCCAAGGCCCAGCCGATATTCTGGTCCGTGGTGGACGCCTTTCTGCTCGACCCGGCCCAGGCGGCCAAGCTGGGGGCCAAGGGCCGCTACTGGGTTTCCAAGGCGCTGCTTGAGCTCGCGCAAATCCAGGAGGACGCGGGCCAGCTGGACGAGGCGCAGCGCGCCTACCAGCTGATCGTCGATAACAAGCTATACGGCGTGGTGCAGGCGCAGGCGAAACTTGCCCGTTTCCGGCCCAGCGCGGGAGCGAAGCCATGAAGCCGAGCTTTGGCATTTACGGGCGAGGCCGGCCCGGCATGATCCGCCGCAATTCATGAGTGCATTCAGCTACAGTGTCTTTGCCAAGGGTGGTCCGGTGATGTGGCTGCTGCTCATCCTGGGACTGGTGGCGGTGGTGATCTTCGTGGAGCGCGCGCTGTTCCTGCACCGCGGCCAGATCCGGTCCACGGAATTCCTCAACGGCATCAAGAACCTGCTGCAGAAGCAGCGGCTGATGGAAGCACTGACGCTGTGCGAGGAAACCGCCGGTCCCGTAGCCCAAATCGTGAAGGCCGGCCTGCGTCACGCATCGGACGACGAGCAGGGCATGCGGTTCGCGGTGCAGGAGGCTGCGGTCGTCGAGATTCCCGTGCTGGAGCGGCGCATCAGCGCACTGGCGGCTATCGCCCAGATCGCGCCGCTGCTCGGGCTGCTCGGGACGCTGCTCGGGATGATCAGGACCTTCTGGCTCTTCAACCAGGGCGGCAACTACGCCACGCCCGCCGTCCTGGCCGGCGGCATGTGGGAGGCGTTGCTGACGGCGGCCGCGGGCCTGGCCGTGGCGATCCCGGCCCATCTGGCGCGGCATTTCCTTGCGGGCCGCGTGCGGTCTCTGGTGCAGGACATGGAATGGGCCGGCAGCGAACTGATGCGTTTCCTGCTCTGCGACTACCGCAGCAGCAACGGGGACAAAAAATGATCACGCGCCCGCTCGACCTCGAATCGCGGCTGAGTCCGCCGCCACGCGACTTGGATTTCTTCGCTTGGGTCAACGTGGTGGTGATCGCGTTGTTTTTCGTTTTGCTTGGGTCGCGCTTCGTGCTTGCGCCCGGTGTGGCCATCGGGGTGGGGGACGGCGGAGGCATTGAGCCTCCCTCTGCGGGCCCGTCGACGACTACGCCGGGGCCGGCCTCGATGGTGGTCAGTGTTCGCCGGGACAACGTGATCCTTTTCGAGGGAGGGGTGTATTCCCTCGCGGATCTGCGGAAGCAGATGGGGGACTACACAAAAAATCATTCCGGTGCCGTGCTGCTGGTGCGGGCCGACCGGCAGGTGTCTGTGCAGGCACTCTTGGATCTATGCGAGGCGGCCAAATCCGTGGGATTTGCCAACGTCTTGTTGGCTGGCGAATCGCCGGCGGCGGAAAATTCGCCCATCCGATAGGGCGAGAGGAGCTTGATGCGCATCGGGAAAATCGCAGTGAAGCGCCGAGTTTGGATCGGCCTGGTGTTTGCGGTGGGCGTCACCGGGGCTTGGCTGGTCTGGACCCGGTCTCGGCCGGCGGTGGGGGCTGCGCCGGTCGCCATCAGGCAGCCCTTTGTGCGCCTGGCGGGCGCGGGCCACGGGGCGGATGTTGAGTTGTTGCGAGAAAGGGCGGATCTCTTTGATCCAACCCCACTGTTTTTCCCCACTGAGTGGAATTATGGTCAACGCGCGTTACCTGAGAGTATGCGTCGTCAACCGGGTCAGGTCTTCGTGAGTTTCGGGGCGAACTTCACTTTTGATGAACAAAGCATCAAGAATTACGGCGCCGAGGCGGTTTTGGTGCCGGATCGCTTGGTGGACGTATTGGTGCAGGGGAATGAGAAGCCTTTCGCAGGTATGGGACAAATTGACGTTCAGCGACCGCCGCTTGTCGAGAGGAGCGGGTTTCTCGAAGTCAAAGGATTGGTTGATGGTAAACTTATTCTTGAGCAGACGCTTAAATCGCTTTCTTTGCCGCGTATGGATTTCGGGCCGATGGAATTTTTGGTGGTTGTGAGCAGTTCCGGAATAGTTGGTGACCCTGTTTTGATGAGTGAATCGGGATTGGAAGAGGTCGACGAGGATGTGGATACGTTCTTCCGCAGCTATCTTGTGAAGTCATTTCGGCTGGGGGAGCGGCTTAGCCCTGGTCGCTACCGGGTTTTGGTGGGACCGTAGGTTTTTTAGGATATTTGAGAGAATCTAGTTGACGGGCATTTTTGCGGGCTATTCTCTGGACCTTCTTTTCTATTTTTGGTCTGTGCCTTGGTCTGCCCAGATAGCTCAGTTGGCAGAGCACGTTCTTGGTAAGGACGAGGTCGCCGGTTCGAATCCGGTTCTGGGCTCCAGGCCAACGTCGGTTGATCTCCGACGTTAATAAAGATCAACAACTTCAACCACCAACAACCTACTCCAGCTCCACATGGCTAAAGGAACATTCGAACGCAAGAAGCCGCACGTCAACGTCGGCACAATCGGCCACGTCGACCACGGCAAGACCACCCTGACCACCTCGATTCTCGCGGTGCAGGCCCGCAAGGGTCTCGCTGAGGTCAAGACCTACGCGGATATCGCGAAGGGCGGCACCGTGCGTGACGCCTCCAAGATCGTCACGATCTCGGTGGCCCACGTGGAGTATGAGTCGGACAAGCGCCACTATGCGCACGTCGACTGCCCCGGCCACGCCGACTTCGTCAAGAACATGATCACCGGCGCCGCCCAGATGGACGGCGGTATCCTCGTTGTCTCCGCGGCTGACGGCCCGATGCCGCAGACCCGCGAGCACATCCTCCTCGCCCGCCAGGTCGGCGTGCCGAACCTCGTTGTCTTCCTGAACAAGGTCGACCTCATCGAGGACGCCGAGCTCCTCGAACTCGTCGAAGAGGAAATTCGCGATCTTCTCACGAAGTATCAGTTCGACGGCAAGAAGGCCAAGATCATCCGTGGTTCCGCGACCGCTGCCCTCGAGGGCAAGCCGGAAGGCGAGAAGGCCATCCAGGATCTCATGGAGGCCCTTGACGCCGAGATCGCCGAGCCCGCCCGCGAGCTCGACAAGCCTTTCCTGATGTCCGTCGAGGACGTCTTCTCGATCACCGGCCGCGGCACTGTCGCCACGGGTCGTATCGAGCGTGGCATCTGCAAGCTCAACGATACCGTTGAGATCGTCGGCCTCAAGGACACCACCACGACTGTCGTCACCGGCATCGAGATGTTCCGCAAGCTGCTCGATCAGGGCCAGGCTGGCGACAACGTCGGCATCCTGCTCCGCGGCATTGAAAAGGAAGGCATCGAGCGCGGCCAGGTTATCGCCGCCCCGAAGTCCATCAAGCCGCACAAGAAGGCCAAGGCCGAGATCTACGTCCTCTCCAAGGACGAGGGTGGCCGCCACACGCCGTTCTTCAATGGCTATCGCCCCCAGTTCTACTTCCGCACGACGGACGTGACGGGTGTCGTCAATCTGCCGACCGGCGTTGAGATGATCATGCCGGGCGACAACATCGCCGTCGACATCGAGCTTATCGTGCCGATCGCCATGGAGAAGACCCAGAAGTTCGCCATCCGCGAGGGCGGCCGCACCATCGGTGCCGGTCGCGTGACCGAGATCGTCGAATAAGCGTCTTTCAACCTCTTCCGACCGACGCTGCCGGGGCTCCTTTGGGGGTCCCGGCTGTGTCGTCTAAAAGAAATAACCACAGGGGTGTAGCTCAACTGGTAGAGTAGCGGTCTCCAAAACCGTTGGTTGGGGGTTCGAGTCCCTCCGCCCCTGCCACTTTCGCCCGAATCAAACATATGGCCAATCCCTTCCGCAGCGCCCGCATCTTCTTTGGCGAACTGGTCGCCGAGTTGCAGAAAGCCAGCTGGCCGACCAAGACCGAGCTCAAGGACTCGACGATCGTCGTGATCGTCGCCTGCCTGCTCCTCGGCCTGTTCACCAGCATCAGCGACTTCGCCCTCTACAACGTGGTGGACGCCGTCACCGAGCTGATCAGCCGCTAACCACCTGACCCGATGACCGCCCCGACTTCAACGCCCACCAGCGCCCAGTGGTTCGCCCTCCACACCCTCTCCGGCCAGGAGAACAAGGTGAAGAACTACATTGAGAAGTTCAAAAAAGCCGAAGAACTCGACGATTTTGTCTTCGAAGTGCTGCTGCCCACCGAGGTCGTGTCCGAGGTGAAGGGTGGCAAGAAGTCGACCAAGGTCCGCAAACTCTATCCGGGCTACGTGTTCATCAACATGTGCCTCTACGACGCGGAAAAACAGGTCATCATCAAGCCGTTCTACTTCGTGAAGGATGCGGCCGGGGTGATCGGTTTCGTCGGTGGCGACAAGCCCGCCCCGTTGCGCCAGGCCGAGATCGACGAGATCAAGGCTCGTGTCGAGGCCGCTTCCGGCAAGGAAGTGCCGAAGGTCACGTTTGATGTCGGCGAGGAAGTGAAGATCACCGATGGCGCGTTTGCCAACCTCACGGGCCGCGTCGACGAGGTCGATCCCGCCCGCGGCAAGCTCAAGATTTCCGTCTCCATTTTCGGTCGGTTTACGCCCGTCGAACTCGAATACTGGCAGGTCCAGCGCGCCTCTGAAAGCTGATCCAGCCGCCCACCACCAACCAGTCAGCCCTTACCAAACACTACCATGGCCAAAAAGATTCAAGGCTACGTCCGTCTCCAGCTCCCGGCTGGCGCGGCCAATCCCGCTCCTCCCGTCGGTCCCGCCCTCGGCGCCCAAGGCGTCAACATCATGGGCTTCTGCAAGGAGTTCAACGCGAAGACCAAGGACCAGAATGGCATGATCATCCCGGTCGTCATCACGGTCTACTCGGACAAGTCCTTCACGTTCATCCTCAAGTCGCCTCCGGCGTCCGTGCTCCTGAAGAAGGCCGCCGGCATCGCCACCGGTTCGGCCAAGCCGAACATGGACAAGGTCGGCAAGGTCACGAAGAAGCAGATCCTCGAGATCATCAAGATCAAGAAGGCCGACCTCAACGCCAACAGCGACGAGGCCGCCATCCGCATGATCGCCGGCACCGCCCGCAACATGGGCATCGAAGTCGTCGACTAATTTCCCTCAACCGCAACTCACCGCGGGAGTCCCACCAGGGACGTTCGCACCGCAAGGAGTCCAAAATGCCCGTCAAACAAAGCAAACGCTACCGCAGCGCGGCCTCGGCCGCTGATCTCGCAAAGGAATACCCGCTGAAAGAAGCGGTCGAAATCCTCGCCAAATTCCCCAAGGCCAAGTTCGACGAGACTGTCGAGCTGTCCTTCCGTCTCGGCGTCGATCCGGCGCAGGGCGACCAGATGGTCCGCGGCACCACGCCGCTGCCCAACGGTTCCGGCAAGAAGGTCCGCGTGATCGTCTTCACCGATGATTCCGCCAAGGCTCTCGCCGCAGGCGCCGATCATGCCGGCCTCGCCGAGCTGATGACCAAGATCAACGAGGGCTGGCTCGACTTCGATGTCGCCATCTCGACCACCGAGGCGATGAAGCAGGTCCGCACGCTGGCTCGCGTCCTCGGCCCGAAGGGCCTCATGCCCAACCCGAAGTCCGGCACCGTCACCGACGACATCGCTGCGGGCATCAAGGCCGTCAAGGCCGGCCGCGTGGAGTTCAAGGTCGACAAGACCGCCAACATCGGCGTCGGCGTCGGCAAGCGTTCCTTCACGGCCGACCAGATCACCGAGAACGTCACCGCGGTCCTCGAGGCCGTGGGCAAGGCCAAGCCGGCCGCGTTCAAGGGCCACTACATCAAGAGCGTCACGCTCTCGTCCTCGATGAGCCCGGGCGTGAAGCTCGCGAGCACCGAGTTCAACAAATTCTAACCCGGAACGAACCTACCATGAGAGCCGAAAAGAAATACCTGATCGACGAGGTCACCGGGCATCTGAAGAAGTCCGACTACGTCATCCTCACCAACTTCACGAAACTGACCGTCTCCGACGCGGCCGAGCTGCGCAAGCGCCTCGCCCCCGAGAAGGCGGAGTTCCACGTCGTCAAGAACAGCTCCTTCCGCGTCGCGGCCAAGGCCATGGGTCTGCCCGACCTGGAGAAGTCCCTCAGCGGCCAGACGGCCGTCGTCGTCGGCGGCAAGAATCCCGCCGGGGTCGCCAAGGTGCTGAAGAAATACATCGAGGAGAAGCAGAAGCTCGAAGTCAAAGTGGGCGTCCTCGACAAGAAGCTCATGACGGCCGGCGACCTTGCTAAACTCGCCGATCTGCCTTCGTTCGACGCCCTGCGCTCGATGCTCCTCGGCATGCTCACCATGCAGGGTGCCGCCTTCGTTCGCGTCCTCGACGCCAAGGTCAAGAAGGAGCAGCCCGCTGCTCCGGCCGCCTAACCCACCACTTAACCAACCACAATTTTCCCGGCGCAAGTCGGGAAGCAAAACATCCAAGGAAGAGGCTAGGGGATACGTCCCTTAAACGCGTTTCATTCCGAGACCGCTATCCGCTTCAGGAGAAAATACCATGAGCAACATCACCAAAGACCAAGTCATTGAATGGCTGTCCGCCCAGCCGATCCTCGATCTCGCCGCGCTCGTCAAAGAGCTCGAGACGAAGTGGGGCGTCTCCGCCGCCGCTGCCGCCGGCCCCGCCGCCGCCGCCGCCGGCCCGGCTGCCGCCGTCGCCGAAGAGAAGACCGAGTTCACCGTCGTCCTCCTCGAGGCCGGCGCGAACAAGATCGGCGCCATCAAGGAAGTCCGCGCCATCACCGGCCTGGGCCTCAAGGAAGCCAAGGACCTTGTCGAGGGTGCGCCGAAGCCCGTCAAGGAAGGCGTCAACAAGGCCGAGGCCGAAGAGATCAAGAAGAAGCTCGAGGCCGCCGGGGCCAAGGTGGAACTCAAGTAACCACTTGGCGTTTCATTCCTTCAAACTTCTCCATTCACCGAGACAGGCCGTGTCCAACCGCGGCCTGTCTTTCGGCTTTTTTCCATTTGTTCTTTCCGCGTCCCGAGGCCTCGCGTCCGGGCGCACCATTGCCGGTTGTTCTCTCCTGACCAACTGAGTTCCGCTCCTTTCTTTCGTTCACATCTACACGGGATAATTCCATGGCCGACCGCACTCACACTGAACGTATCAACTTCGGCAAGCTCCGCGAAGTCATCCAGCCGCCGAACCTCATCGAGCTGCAGATCAGCTCCTATCTGGAGTATCTCCAGAAGGACACGCCCGAGAAGCAGCGCAAGCCCTACGGCCTCGAGGCGGTCTTCAAGGAAGTCTTCCCGATCCATTCCTACGACGAGCGCCTGACGCTCGAATACGTCTCCTACACGATCGGCGAGCCCAAGAGCTCCGAGATCGAGTGCCTCCGCGAGGGCACCACCTACGCCGTGCCGCTCTACGTGAAGCTCCGCCTGCGCGAGGAAGACTTCATCAAGGACGAGGAGATCTTCATGGGCGACATCCCGATGGTGACCGAGCGCGGCTCGTTCATCATCAACGGCGCCGAGCGCGTCGTTGTCTCCCAGCTCCACCGTTCGCCCGGCATCTGCTTCGAGGTCGCCACGCACCCGAACGGCAAGCTGCTGCACTCCTTCCGCATCATCCCGGACCGCGGCACCTGGCTCGAGGTGCAGTTCGACAACAACGACCTGCTCTACGTCTATCTCGACCGCCGCCGCCGCCGCCGCAAATTCCTGATCACGACGCTGCTCCGCTCCATCGGCTTCAGCAACGATCTGGATATCCTCAACCTGTTCTACACGATCCAGGAGCTGAAGGTCGCCAAGGCCCTCGATCTCGAGAACGTCTCCACGCTCGTCCTCGTCGAGGACGTCATCGATGCCCAGAAGGGCGTCGTGCTCGCCCGCGCCTTCGAGCCGCTCACCAAGGCCATCGTCCGCACGTTTGAGAAGCACGACATCAAGGCGATGCGCGTCATCGACACGACGGCTGACGAGGGCGCGATCATCCGCGCGCTCAAGAAGGACCCGACCCGCAACGAGGAGGAGGCCCTCAAGGAAATCTACAAGAAGCTGCGCCCGGGCGAGCCGCCGACCACGGCGAACGCCAAGGCCCTGCTGAAGCGCCTATTCTTCGACCCGAAGCGCTACGACCTTGGCCGCGTCGGCCGCTACAAGATCAACCAGAAGCTCGACCTCAAGATCGACCTGGAGAACCGCATTCTCGACAGCTCCGACATTGTCGCCGCCACCAAGTATCTCGTCCGCCTCAAGAAGAGCGACGGCATCGTGGACGACATCGATCACCTGGGTTCCCGCCGCGTGCGCACCGTCGGCGAGCTCCTCGCCAACCAGTGCCGCGTCGGCCTCAGCCGCACCGAGCGTCTCGTCCGCGAGCGCATGACCCTCTATGACCAGAGCGTCGACTCGATCACGCCGCAGAAGCTGATCAACCCGAAGGCCCTGACGACCGTGATCCGCGATTTCTTCGCGCGTTCGCAGCTGTCGCAGTTCATGGACCAGATCAATCCTCTGGCCGAGCTCACGCACAAGCGCCGTCTGTCCGCCCTCGGGCCGGGCGGTCTTAACCGTGAACGCGCCGGCTTCGAGGTGCGCGACGTGCATCCCTCGCACTACGGCCGCATCTGCCCGATCGAGACGCCTGAAGGTCCGAACATCGGTCTTATCAATTCCCTCTCCACCTACGCTCGCGTGAACGAGTTCGGCTTCATCGAGGCGCCTTACCGCGTCGTCGAGAAGGGCCGCGTCTCCGACAAGGTTGTCTACCTCACCGCCGACCAGGAGGAAGGCAAGACCATCGCCCAGGCCAACGCCGAGGTCGATGAGAAGGGCAACTACATCGGCAAGGTCACCGCTCGTAACTCCGGCAACTTCCTCGAGGTCACCGCCGACGAGGTCGACCTGATGGACGTGTCGCCCAAGCAGGTCGTGTCCGTCGCTGCCGGTTTGATCCCGTTCCTCGAGCACGACGACGCGAATCGCGCGCTCATGGGTTCCAACATGCAACGCCAAGGCGTGCCGCTCCTGCAGACCGAGGCGCCGTTCGTCGGCACCGGTCTCGAGGCCCGCCTCGCGAGCGACTCCAAGACCGTCGTCATCGCCGAGGAAAACGGCGTCGTCGCCTCCGTGGACGCCAAGCAGATCATCGTCACCAAGGACGGTGAGCTGCCCCGCCACCCGAAGCACGATCCGAAGAACAGCGTCTACGTCTACGAGCTCCGCAAGTTCATGCGCTCGAACGCCGGCACCTGCTTCAGCCAGCGCCCGATCGTCAAGAAGGGCCAGAAGGTCAAGAAGGGCGAGTGCATCGCGGACGGTCCCTCGACCGACCACGGCGAGCTCGCTCTCGGCCGCAACGTGCTCGTCGGCTTCATGCCGTGGAACGGCTACAACTTCGAGGACGCCATCCTCATCTCCGAGAAGGTCCTCAAGGAGGACATTTTCACGTCGATCCACGTCCAGGAATTCGAGGTCACCGCCCGTGACACGAAGCTCGGGCCGGAAGAGATCACGCGCGACATCCCGAACATCGGCGAGGAAGCGCTCAAGAACCTCGACCACAACGGCGTCATCCGCATCGGTGCCGAGGTGAAGCCCGGCGACATCCTCGTCGGCAAGATCACCCCGAAGTCCGAGACGGAACTGGCCCCGGAAGAGAAGCTCCTCCGCGCCATCTTCGGCGAGAAGGCCGCGGACGTGAAGGACACCTCCCTCATCGTTCCCTCCGGCGTGAACGGCATCATCATGGACGTGAAGGTCTCGACGAGCCGCCTCGACGCGGAGCGCGACCGCCTGTCCCCGTCCGACCGCCGCCGCCAGGTGAAGCAGATCCAGGAAGATTATAAGACGCAAATGGACAAGCTGCGCGAGCAGCTGACCGAGGCGCTCTCCAACATCCTCCTCGGCGAGAAGATCCCGCTCGACGTCATCAACGGCCAGACCGGCGAAATCATCATCCCGGCCAACCGCAAGATCACCAAGACGCTCCTGCGCAAGCTGGCCGCCGTCGCGAAGCACATCGAGATCGATCCTTCGCCCGTCCGCATCAAGATCATGGAGATCATCGCCTCCTTCCAGTCGAAGTTCGACGAGTTGGAAGGCGACCGCGAGCGCAAGATCGCCACGATCGAGACCGGCGACGAGAATGGTCCCGGCGTCATCAAGCAGGTCAAGGTCTACATCGCCACGAAGCAGAAGCTCGAGGTCGGTGACAAGATGGCCGGCCGCCACGGCAACAAGGGCGTTGTCGCCAAGATCGTGCCGGAAGAGGACATGCCCTTCCTGCCCGACGGCACCCCGATCGAGATCTGCCTCAACCCCCTCGGCGTGCCTTCCCGCATGAACGTGGGTCAGGTCCTTGAGACGCACCTCGGCTGGGCTTGCAAAAAGCTCGGCATCAAGGTCGCGACGCCCGTGTTCGACGGTATCCCCGAGAGCAAGGTGCGTGGCTACCTCAAGGAGGCCAAGCTGCCTTCCACCGGCAAGTCGCCGCTCTACGACGGTCGCACCGGCGAGAAACTCGATCAGGAGGTCGTCGTCGGCTACATCTACATGATGAAGCTGAACCATCTCGTGTCGCACAAGATCCACGCCCGTGCGGTCGGTCCGTATTCGCTCGTCACCCAGCAACCGCTGGGCGGCAAGGCGCAATACGGCGGCCAGCGCTTCGGCGAGATGGAAGTGTGGGCGCTCGAGGCCTACGGCGCGGCGCACACCTTGCAGGAGCTGCTCACCGTCAAGTCCGACGACGTCAACGGTCGCACCAAGATCTACGAGTCGCTCGTCAAGGGCGACAACACGCTGAGCGCCGGCACGCCGGAATCGTTCAACGTGCTGGTCAAGGAAATGCAGGCCCTCGGCCTCGACATCAAACTCGCGAAGCGCACCGCGCTTGGCGAAGCACTGGGCGGCAGCCGCTGATCACTTAACACAATATTGGGAGCAAAATCATAATGAGCACTGAACACGCCCGCGAAGAAGTCCGGTCCGTCCTTGGATCGGATGAGAATCAGTTCGACAACGTTTCCATCACCGTCGCCGCGCCGGAGACCATCCGCGCCTGGTCCAAGGGCGAGGTGAAGAATCCCGAGACCATCAACTACCGCACCTTCAAGCCCGAGCCGGGCGGTCTTTTCTGCCAAAAGATCTTCGGCCCGGTGCGCGACTACGAGTGCGCCTGCGGCAAATACAAACGCATCAAATACAAGGATGTCGTCTGCGATCGCTGCGGCGTCGAGGTGACCATCGCCCGCGTCCGTCGCGAGCGCATGGGCCACATCGAGCTCGCGGTGCCCGTCGCCCACATCTGGTTCCTCAAGAGCATGCCGAGCCGCCTCGGCCTCCTGCTCGACATGACCGCCCGCTCGCTCGAGCGCGTCATCTACTACGAGAACTACATGGTGACCAACCCGGGCAAGACGCCGCTTGAGCTCAAGCAGCTGCTCACCCAGACGGAGCACCAGCAGGCCATCGACGAGTATGGCGCCGACGCCTTCACCGCCAAGATGGGCGCCGAGGCCGTCCGCGACGTGCTCATCCAGATCGACATGCCGGCCGTCGTGGCCGAGCTGCACGAGACGATGCGCGCCACGCGCTCGAAGCAGATCAAGAAGAAGCTCTCCAAGCGCCTCAAGGTCATCGGCGGGTTCATCAGCTCCAAGTCCCGTCCTGAGTGGATGGTGCTCGAGGTTCTCCCGGTCATCCCGCCGGACCTCCGCCCGCTCGTTCCGCTCGAGGGTGGCCGCTTCGCGACCTCCGACCTGAACGATCTCTATCGCCGCGTCATCAACCGTAACAACCGTCTGCGGAATTTGATGCAGCTGAAGACGCCCGACGTCATCATTCACAACGAAAAGCGCATGCTCCAGGAAGCCGTCGACGCGCTCTTCGACAACGGCCGCCATGGCCGCCCGGTCACGGGCGCCGGCAACCGTGCGTTGAAGTCGCTCTCCGACATGCTCAAGGGCAAGCAGGGCCGCTTCCGCCAGAACTTGCTCGGCAAGCGCGTCGACTACTCCGGCCGCTCCGTCATCGTCATCGGTCCCGAGCTCAAGCTCAACCAGTGCGGTTTGCCGAAGAAGATGGCGCTCGTCCTCTTCGAGCCGTTCATCATCCGCCGCCTCAAGGAACTCGGCTTCGTGCACACCGTCCGCGGTGCGCGCAAGATGATCGAGAAGAAGTCCCCCGAGGTGTGGGACATCCTCGAGGAAGTCACCAAGGGCCACCCGGTGCTGCTCAACCGCGCGCCGACGCTCCACCGTCTCTCGATCCAGGCTTTCGAGCCCGTGCTCATCGAGGGTTCCTCCATCCGCGTCCACCCGCTCGTCTGCACGGCTTACAACGCCGACTTCGACGGTGACCAGATGGCCGTCCACGTGCCGCTGTCCCTCGAGGCCATCCTGGAGTGCAAACTCCTGATGATGTCGACGAACAACATCTTCTCGCCGTCCTCCGGCAAGCCGATCCTCACGCCGTCGCAGGACATCGTCCTCGGCGCCTACTACCTCACCATCGAGCCGCGCACCAAGCCCGCCAAGGGCGTCCGCGTGCCGCTGCTCTCCGGTCTGCAGGAGGTGCTCTACGCGAAGGCGGACGGCGCCCTCAAGATGCACGACTGGATCGAGGTTCCGAATCCGGACTTCAAGAAGGACACCGTGTTCGGCAACAAGGAGCGCAAGGTGCTCCGCACGACCGTCGGCCGCGTGATCTTCAACGAGATCTGGCCGGCGCCGCTCGGCTTCATCAACTTCCCGGTGCCGAAGGGCAAGCTGGGCGACTTGATTCTCAACACCTACAAGGTCTCCGGTGACCGCGTGACGGTTGAGACGCTCGACAAGTTGAAGGAGCTCGGCTTCCAGACCGCCATGCAGGCCGGTATCTCCATCGGTATCGACGACATGATCATTCCCGAGAACAAGAAGGAAATCGTGGCGGACGCCCGCAAGAAGGTCGACGAGGTCGAGTCCCAATACAAGAAGGGCGTCATCACTTCCGGCGAGCGCTACAACAAGATCATCGACATCTGGACCAGCGCCACCGACCGCATCGCGAAGTCCGTCTTCGCGAAGCTCGAGAATAACGACGGCCGCGTCGAAGTGAATCCCGTCTACATCATGATGGATTCCGGCGCCCGCGGTAACAAGCAGCAGGTCCGCCAGCTGTGCGGTCTCCGCGGCCTCATGGCCAAGCCGTCCGGCGAAATCATCGAGCGTCCGATTCTGTCCTCGTTCCGCGAGGGCCTCACCGTTCTCGAATACTTCATCTCCACGCACGGCGCCCGCAAGGGCCTCGCCGACACCGCCCTCAAGACGGCCGACGCCGGTTACATGACCCGCAAGCTCTGCGACGTGGCCATGGACGCCGTCGTCACCGAGGAGGATTGCGGCACGCGTGACGGCATCTGGAAGAAGGCCATCTTCGAAGGCGAAACCATGCTGGTCTCCCTCGCGGAGCGCATTGTGGGCCGCTTCTCGGCCGATGACGTCTTCGACCCGCTCAACCCGACCAAGACGCTCGTCGACTCCGGCGAACTCATCACCGAGGAGCTTTCCAAGCGCATCGAGGATTCCGGCATCGAGCGCGTCAAAGTCCTGTCGCCGCTCACCTCCACGAGCGAGCAGGGCATCGACGCCAAGTCCTACGGCATCAATCCCGCCACCAACAAGGTCGCGAAGATCGGTGACTCCGTCGGCATCATCGCCGCCCAGTCCATCGGCGAGCCCGGCACGCAGCTCACCATGCGCACGTTCCACATTGGTGGCGTCGCCTCGGCCGGTTCCAAGAACCCCGAGATCAAGGTGCGTAACGCCGGTATCGTCAAATACCGCGGCCTCCGCCTCGTGCAGACGGCCGAGGGCTTCAGCATCGTCCTCAACAAGACGGGCTCGCTGCAGATCATCGACGAGAACGACCGCGAGTTGGAGTCCTACCCGATTGTGGTGGGCACCTTCCTCTCCGTCGCCGACGCCGACAAGGTCACCAAGGGCCAGACGATCGCGCAGTGGGATCCCTACAACATCCCGGTTCTCTCCGAGAAGGCCGGCACGCTCCACTTCAAGGACATGATCCCTGGCGTGACCGTGAAGCGCGAGCTCGACGAATCCACCGGCCGCATCGCGACCGTGGTCATCGAGCACAAGGAAGACCTCAATCCGCAGATCGAAGTCCGCGACGACCACGGCAAGCCGGTCGCCGCCTACTCGATCCCGACGGGTGCGCAGGTCGCCGTCGCCGAGGGAGACATCATCACCCCGGGCGCGCTGCTCGCCAAGACGCCTCGTCAGGCGTCCGTCACCAAGGACATCACCGGTGGTCTCCCGCGCGTCGCCGAGCTCTTCGAAGCCCGTCGTCCAAAGGAAGCCGCCGAGATGGCCCGCATCGAGGGCGTCGTCTCATTCGAAGGCTCGATCCGCGGCAAGCGCAAGCTCGTCGTCCGTCAGGAAGAGTCCGGCACCGAGGAGGAACATCTGATCCCGCACGGCAAGCACATCATCGTGCAGGCCGGCGACGTCGTCCACAAGGGCCAGCACTTGACCGAAGGCTCCTCCGATCCGCATGAGATCCTCGAGATCCTCGGGCCAACCGCGCTGTATGAATTCCTCATCGGCCAGGTGCAGGAAGTCTACCGTCTCCAGGGCGTGTCGATTAACGACAAGCACATCGAGGTCATCGTCCGTCAGATGCTCCGCAAGGTCCGCATCTCCGATCCGGGTGACACCGAGTGGTTCTGGGGCGAGCAGATCGACCGTGTGGCGTTCCTGCGCGAGAACAAGCGCATCGATGCCGCCGGCGGCAAACCCGCCGAGGCCGAGCCGATCCTCCTTGGCATCACCAAGGCTTCGCTCGAGACCGAGAGCTTCATCTCCGCCGCCTCCTTCCAGGAGACGACGCGCGTCCTCACCGACGCTTCGACTCTCGGCAAGGTCGACCACCTGAAGGGCTTCAAGGAAAACGTCATCATGGGTCACTTGATTCCCGCCGGCACGGGCTGGCCGGGCTACAAGAAGCTCAAGGTTACGCTTCCGCTCGGTGGCGACATTCCGATGGACGAAGCCCCCAAGGCGACGGCCGAGGCGAGCTAAGCTTCCTCAAACAACTTCAAGGCCGCGGACGAAAGTCCGCGGCCTTTTTCGTTTCGATTCTCCCGAGCGGCCCCGCAAACGGGCTGTAATGTGGCTCGGGCTGTTGGGCCGAGGATGGTTCGGAAGTGTAAAGCTGGGCCCCGTTACCATAGGTCAGCCTTGGAAGGTGAGGGTGGGCGATTTTACAAATCGGCGCGGGCTCGAATGTGTCATTGTGAACAACTTTTTCGGCCTTTTTTCGATTTAACTCTTGATGTGCCATCGGGCCGCGTGCTTTTCTAACTGTCCCATTCGTCACTTACAGCCTCTGCAGCCAAACTGCTGGGGCACCTGACGCCACGAGTTTCGGTCGGTTTTCCCTCTGAAACGCGTGTTTTCACCCAAAGCGCGAAATAGTGCTTGCCGGAGGCATCGTCTCCGGTAGGTTCCGCGCCTTTTCCACTTTCCAACACCTTCCATAAAACCACATGCCAACCATCAACCAACTCGTGAGAAAAGGACGTCGCAAGGTCGTCGCGAAGTCCAAGGCTCCGGCGTTGCAGGGTAATCCCTTCCGCCGCGGCGTCTGTGTGCAGGTCATGACCCGCACGCCGAAGAAGCCGAACTCGGCCATCCGCAAGGTCGCCAAGGTCCGCCTCACGAACGGCACGGAAGTCATTTCCTACATCCCCGACGAGGGCCACAACCTCCAGGAGCACTCCATCGTGCTCGTGCGCGGTGGCCGCGTTAAGGATCTCCCCGGTGTGCGCTATCACATCGTTCGCGGCACGCTCGACGCCACCGGCGTTGAGAAGCGTCGCCGCTCCCGCTCCAAATACGGCGTCAAACGCCCGAAAGCCGCCAAGGCCTCCTAACCCTCGTTCTTTTTAAGCCGCCATGTCACGTCGCCGCAGAGCTACTCACCGCACCACCGTTCCGGATGTCCGCTACAACAGCGCTCTGGTCACGCACCTTATCAACGTCATCATGAAGAGCGGCAAGCGCACGCTCGCCGAGCGCATCGTCTACGGCGCCTTCGAGCGCGTGAGCGAGAAACTGCAGAAGGGCGACCCGGTCGACCTGCTGATGGGCGCGATGGAAAACGCCCGCCCGAAACTCGAGGTCAAGAGCCGTCGCGTCGGTGGCGCCACCTACCAGGTTCCGGTCGAGATCTCTTTCGAGCGCCAGGAGTCGCTCGCGCTTCGCTGGATCGTCAATGCCGCCACCGGCCGCAAGGGCACGCCGATGCGCGAGGCCATCGCCGCCGAGATCATCGACGCCTACAACAACACCGGCTCCGTCGTGAAGAAGAAGGAAGAGATGCACAAGATGGCCCAGGCCAATCGTGCTTTCGCCCATCTCCGTTGGTAAGGAATTTCCAGAATGTCTGCTGTCGCTCCCATCAATATCACTGTCGTCACCGACAAGGCCAAGGTCTCGGCCGTCAACTCGAAGGACCGTCCCTTCCCGCTGGAATGGACGCGCAACATCGGCATTGCCGCGCACATTGACGCGGGCAAGACGACCACGACCGAGCGCATCCTTTTCTACTCCGGCGCCGTCCACAAGATGGGCGAGGTCCACGAGGGCACCACGGTGACCGACTGGATGGAGCAGGAGCGCGAGCGCGGTATCACGATCACCGCCGCCGCCATTTCCTGCGCCTGGAACGCCTCTTGGGGCCCGTGGAAGGGGATCAAGCAGCGCATTAACATCATCGACACTCCCGGACACGTGGACTTCACGGCCGAGGTGGAACGTTCGCTTCGCGTCCTCGATGGTGCGGTCGCCGTGTTCGACGCCGTCGCTGGCGTGCAGCCCCAGTCCGAGACGGTCTGGCGCCAGGCCAACAAGTATAAGGTTCCGCGCATCGCCTTCATCAACAAGATGGATCGCGTCGGCGCTGACTTCTACCGCTGCATCGACGACATCCGCAACAAGCTCAAGGCGAATGCCCATGCCCTCTATCTCCCGATCGGCGCCGAGGAAAACTTCACGGGCCTGATCGATCTCGTCCAGAACGTCGCCTACACCTTCGAGGAAGACCCGAAGGATCCGCTCGGGATGAACCCGAAGACGGTGCCGGTTCCGGCCGACATGGTCGCAAAGACCAAGGAATATCGCGACAAGCTCATCGAGGCGGTTTCCGATTTCGACGATGTCATCGCCGAGAAATATCTCGGTGGCGAAGAGATCACGGTTCCGGAGCTCCTCCTCGCGGTTCGCAAGGCCACGATTTCCCTGCAGTTCACCGGTGTGTTCCCTGGCTCCGCCTTCAAGAAGAAGGGCGTGCAGCGCCTGCTCGACTGCGTCGTCAATTATCTCCCGAGCCCGATCGACGTCCCGCCGATGCAGGGTCAGGACACCGACGGCAAGACGGTGGAAGCCGTCGTCAATGACAAGGCCAAGATGGCCGGTCTCGCGTTCAAGCTTTGGAACGACCCGTTCGTCGGTCGTCTCGTGTTCTTCCGCGTCTACACCGGCCAGCTGCCGCGCGGCATGTCCCTCTATAATCCGCGCACCCGCCGCACCGAGCGCGTATCGCGCCTCGTCCTCATGCGCGCTATCGAGCGCGAGGAAATCGAGGTTGCCTACGCGGGTGACATCTGCGCCGTCGTCGGCGTCAAGGATGTCATCACGGGCGACACCCTGTGCGACGAGGATTTCGACATTCGTCTCGAGCCGCCGTCCTTCCCGGAGCCCGTCATCTCGATGTCCATCGAGCCGAACTCCAAGGCCGATCAGGAAAAGCTCGGCGTCGCGCTCCAGCGCCTCGTCGCCGAGGATCCGACCCTGCGCGTCAAGACCGACCAGGACACGGGCCAGACCATTCTCGCCGGCATGGGCGAGCTGCATCTCGAGATCATCATCGACCGCATGAAGCGCGAATTCAAGGTCGAGGCCACTTCCGGCAAGCCCCAGATCGCCTACCGTGAGACCATCACCAAGGCCGCTGACGGCGAAGGCAAGTTCATCCGTCAGTCCGGCGGCAAGGGCCAATACGGCCATGTCGTCATCAAGATGGAGCCGAATGAGAAGGGCAAGGGCGTCGAGATCATCAACGAGACCGTTGGTGGCTCAATCCCGAAGGAATTCATCAAGCCGGCCACCGACGGTCTGCTCGAGGGTGCCAACAATGGCGTCATCGCGGGCTTCCCGGTCGTCGACGTGATCGTGCGCATCGTGGACGGTTCATTCCACGAGGTCGACTCGTCCGAAATGGCGTTCAAGATGGCCGGCATTTTCGCCTTCAAGGAGGCGATGAAGCAGGCCGGCCCGATCCTCCTCGAACCCATCATGGGCGTCGAGGTGACCACGCCGGAAGAGTATCAGGGCGACCTGATGGGCGACATCAACCGCCGCCGCGGCCAGATCCAGGGCATGGATAACAAGTCCGGCGCCTGCATCATCACCGCGCACGTCCCGCTCGAGCTGCTCTTCGGTTACGTCACGGACATCCGTTCGCTCTCGAAGGGCCGCGCCAGCGCGTCCATCACTCCCTCCCACTTTGCGCAGGTCCCGAACTCGCAGCTCGCCAAGATCGTCGAGACGAATGCGAAGGGCCCCGCTCGCACCTAACTTCAACCCTCGTTCTTTATACCGCCATGAAAGGCCAACGCATTCGCATCAAACTCCAGGGCTTCGACTATCGGGTCATCGACCAGTCGGCCGTGGAAATCGTGGAAACCGCCAAGCGCTCCGGCGCCCGCGTCTCGGGTCCCATCCCGCTGCCCACTCACATCGTGAAGCTGTCGGTCAACCGCTCCCCGCACGTGGACAAGAAGTCCATGGAGCAGTTCGAATCCCGCACGCACAAGCGCCTCATCGACATCCTCGAGCCCACCGCTCAGACGGTCGACGAACTCAAGAAGCTCAACCTTCCGTCCGGCGTCGATATCACCATCAACGTATAATATTTTTTAACCCACAACCATCTTAGCCAAGCCAGCCGGCTCACCCCGGCCCTTGCTAAAGTAGGTCTAAACAAACGGCGCTCACCCGCCACCTACCACTTAGCCCATGATCGCTACACTATTAGGAAAGAAAATCGGCATGACCCAGGTCTACGACGCGCAAAACGTCCTGGTCCCGGTCACCGTGGTTGAAGCCGGCCCGTGCCCGGTTGTCCAAATCAAGACCATCGAGTCCGACGGCTACAATGCCGTGCAGCTCGGTTTCGGCGCCCAGAAGGCCAAGAACGCCTCCAAGGCCGAAGCCAGCCATGCCAAGAAGGCCGGTCTCGATTCCACGCCCCGCGTGCTGAATGAGGTCCGCCTCACCGAGGCTTACACCGGCAAGGCCGGCGACGTGATCACGGTCGCGGCGTTCGCCGAAGGCCAGATCGTCGACGTCCTCGGCGTCTCGAAGGGCAAGGGCTTCCAGGGCGTGGTGAAGCGCTTCCGCGTCGCCGGCGGCCCGGCCGCACACGGCTCCATGTTCCATCGCCGCATCGGTTCCGTCGGTATGCGCCAGACTCCCGGCCGCGTCTGGAAGAACCAGCGCATGCCCGGCCACATGGGCACCGATTATCGCACCGTGCAGAATCTGCGCGTCGTGAAGATCATCGCCGACAAGAACCTCATCCTCGTCAAGGGCGCCATCCCGGGCGCCAACGGCGACGATGTCATCATCCGCTCCGGCAAGAAAGCCAAGCCGGCCAAAGCCTAAGCCCCGGAGAACGTCATCACATGAAGCTTAAAATTTTTACCGCAGACGCCACGAAGAGTTCCGAGAAGGAATTCAACCTCCCGGTTTTCGAGGGCACCAAGGGCCTCCAGGCCGTCAAGGAAGTCGTCGTCGCCCATAACGCGAACGCCCGCCTCGGCACCCATTCCACCAAGACCCGCGGCGAAGTCCGCGGCGGCGGCAAGAAGCCGTGGGCCCAGAAGGGCACCGGTCGCGCCCGCGCCGGCTCCATCCGCTCCCCCCTGTGGGGCGGCGGTGGTGTCGTGTTTGGCCCGAAGCCGCGCGACTATTCGAAGAAGATCAACGGCAAGGTGAAGAGCCTCGCCTTCAGCCGCGCGCTCTTCGACCGCGCCACGGCCGGTGACATCAGCGTCATCGAGGCCTTCTCCTCGAAGGACACGAAGACCAAGGCGATGAACCAGATCATCAGCCGCATCGCCCCGAAGGGCAAGGTGCTCATCGTCGACGAGCCCTTCACCACCGAGGCCAGCCGCGCCGCGAGCAACCTCGCCCGCGTCACCCAGCAGGTCGCTTCCAAGCTCAACACCCTCGATCTCGTCACCTACAGCTGGATCGTTGTTTCCAGCAAGGCCCTCGAGAAGATCATCGCCCGCGCCAACGGAGCCCAGTCATGATTAACGCCGATACCGTCCTCAAACACATCCGTCTGACCGAGAAGTCCAACAAGCTCTCCTCGAACTACGGTCAATACACCTTCGACGTCTTCCAGAACGCCACCAAGTTCACGGTGCGTGAGGCCGTGGAGCAGACCTTCAAGGTCACCGTCACCCGGGTGAATATCATCAACCGCAAGGGCAAGCCGAAGAAGTCCCGCCGCGGGCAGCCCATCACCAAGTCCGACAGCAAGCGCGCCATCGTCACGCTGAAGACGGGCGACAAGATCGAGCTCACCTGAGCCCCGGAGACCACCCACCATGGCCCTTAAATCCTTCCGTCCCCTTACCGCCGCCCTCCGGTTCACCACCCTGAACCGCCCGGACGACATTTCCACCAAGCGCCCGGAGCGTTCGCTCGTCGAGTCGAAGAGCAAGACCGGTGGTCGCAACGCCTATGGCCGCATCACGTCGCGCCGTCGCGGCGGCGGCCACAAGAAGCTCTATCGCGTCATCGACTTCAAGCGCTCGAAGCTCGACATGCCGGCCAAGGTCCAGGCGATCGAATACGATCCCAACCGCACCGCGCTGCTGGCGCTGCTGGCCTACACCGACGGCACGAAGAGCTACATCCTCGCGCCGCAGGGCCTGAAGGTCGGTGACACGGTCTACAGCGCGCTGAAGACCGAGACCAACGACTTCAAGCCCGGCAACTCCTTCCTGCTCGGCTCCATTCCGCCCGCCACCAAGCTTCACTCCGTCGAGCTGCTGCCCGGCAAGGGTGCGCAGATCGCCCGCTCCGCCGGCACGTCCGTCGAACTTATCGCGATCGAGAATGGCTACGCGCAGATCAAGATGGCTTCCGGCGAGACCCGCTTGGTGAACGCCCAGTGCCGCGGCACGATCGGCGAGGTATCCAACGCCGACCACGGCAAGCGCAAGCTCGGCAAGGCCGGCCGCAACCGCTGGCTCGGCAAGCGCCCGCGCGTGCGCGGCGTTGCGATGAACCCGGTCGACCACCCGAACGGTGGCGGTCAGGGCAAGTCGAAGGGTGGCGGTGGCCGCCAGCACCTCGTGTCCCCGTGGGGCCAGCTTGCGAAGGGTTTCCCGACGCGCCGCCGCACCAAGCTCTCCAGCAACTTCATCCTTGTTCGTGCCAACGGCCGTCCGCCGCGCGGCAAGAAATAATCCCAACGACTCCGCACCATGGCACGTTCCATCAAGAAAGGTTTCTTTGTCGACTACCACCTCCTGGAGAAAGTCCAGAAGGCCGCGAAAGTCGCCGGCACCCGCAAGCCCATCCAGACTTGGAGCCGCCGCTCGACCATCACGCCCGAGTTCGTCGGCCACACCATCAGCGTCCACAATGGCAAGAGCCACGTCGCCGTGTATGTCACGGAGAACATGGTCGGCCACAAGCTCGGCGAGTTCGCCCCCACGCGCATCTTCAAGTCGCACGGCGGCATGACCCGTAAGGAAATTTGAGGCCAACGCCCAACCGGAATACCACAATGGAAATTCAAGCTCTCACCCGCAACGCGCACATGTCGCCCAAGAAGGTCCGCGAAGTTGCGCGCCTCATCCAGGGCCGCAGCGTCACGGACGCCATCGACTTCCTCACGCTCATCCCGCGCAAGTCGTCCCGCCTCCTCGTCAAGACGCTCAAGAGCGCCGTGGCCAACGCCGAGAACAACAACAGCCTCTCCGCCGACTCGCTCGTCGTCCACCGCGCCCTCGTCGAGAACGGCCCGGTCCTCAAGCGTTTCAAGGCCGGCGCCCGCGGCTCGGCCAAGCCCCGCGTCAAGCGCATGTCGCACCTGCGCATCATCCTCTCCGACGGCAAATCCAACTAACTTTCACCATGGGACAAAAGACCAACCCTACAGGCTTCCGCCTCGCCGTCCGCCGCAACTGGCAGTCACGCTGGTTCGCGCGTAAGAAGGATTTCGCCAAGCTCCTCCATGAGGACCAGATCATCCGCTCCACGCTGATGGAGAAGCTCAAGCAGGCCTCCGTGCCGCGCATCTTCATCGAGCGCGCCGGCAACCGCGTCCGCGTCAAGATCTTCACCGCCCGCCCCGGCATCGTCATCGGCAAGAAGGGCCAGGAGGTCGAGAACATGAAGGTCGCTCTCGGCAAGCTCACCGGCAAGGAAGTCCTCCTCGACATCCAGGAGGTCAAGAAGCCCGAGATCGAGGCCCAGCTCGTCGCCGAGAACGTGGCCCTCCAGCTCGAGCGCCGCATCGCCTTCCGCCGCGCCATCAAGAAGTCCATCCAGATCGCGATGTCGCTCGGCATCGACGGCATCAAGATCCAGTGCTCCGGCCGCCTCGGCGGTGCGGACATCGCCCGCCGCGAGTGGCAGCGCCAGGGCCGCATCCCGCTGCACACGCTGCGCGAAAACATCGACTACGGCTTTGCCGAGGCCCTGACCGTCTGGGGCAAGATCGGTGTCAAATGCTGGATCTGCAAAAAAGACGAATCCAACTAACCTGTTTACCCGGCACCAAGCTTAACGCTTAACGCCCACTGATACCATGGCTCTCGCTCCCGCCCGCACCAAATACCGCAAGACGATGAAAGGCTCCCGCGCTGGCAATGCCAAGCGCGGCAACACTCTCGCCTTCGGTGAATTCGGCCTGCAATCCCTGTCCCGTGGTCCCATGACCGGCCAGCAAATTGAAGCCGCCCGTGTCACCATCGCCCGCCACTTGAAGCGCAAGGGCAAGCTCTGGATCCGCATCTTCCCGCACAAGCCGGTGACGAAGAAGCCCGCCGAGGTCCGCATGGGCCAGGGTAAGGGCCCGGTCGAGTTCTACGTCGCGGTCATCAAGCCCGGCGCGGTCCTCTTCGAGCTCGCCGGTGTTCCGCTCACCATCGCCCGCGAGGCCTTCCGCCTCGCCGACGCCAAGTTGCCTTTCCGCTGCCGCTTCATCGCGCGCGAGGGTGCCGTCTAACCTTTTAAACGGAGAACGACTGTCATGACTTCCAAAGAAATCCGCGATCTCGCCCCGGCTGAGATCACCACCAAGCTCCGCGAGACGCGCGAGAAATTCCTCCAGCTCCGCCTGCGCAAGAACACCGGCCAGGTCGAGAAGCCGCACCTGCTCCGCGAATACCGCAAGGACATCGCCCGCCTGGAGACCATCCTGAAGCAGAAGAAAACCGTGAAGGCCGCCTGAGCCCAGTCGCCCAACGCTTACCACCATGTCCACTCACGTCCGCAACAATCGCCGCAAGACCCTCATCGGTTTCGTCACCTCCAAGATGGGCGACAAGTCCGTCAAGGTCACCGTCCCCTACAAGACGCCGCACCCGCTTTACCACAAGGTCATCAACCGCAAGACCGTCCTCCACGTCCACGACGAGAAGAACGAGTCCAAGGTCGGTGACAAGATCGAGGTCATGGAGACCCGCCCGATCAGCCGCCTCAAGCGCTGGCGCGTGATCCGCGTCGTCGAGGCTTCCGTTGGTCTCGATGTCGTCGCCGTCACCGAGAAGGATGTCGCCGAGGCCGTGCCCACCAAGACCACCAAGTCGAACAAGACCGCCGCCGCCAAGGCCTAACCTTCGCACAGGAGATACCACCATGATCCAGATGCGTTCCATCCTCGATATTGCCGACAACACCGGCGCGCGCCGCGCGTCGATGATCGGCAAGATCGGCCATCCTTCCCGCTACGCCCACGTCGGTGACATCATCACCATCAACATCAAGGAGAGCAGCACTGACGCCACCGTGAAGAAGGGTGAGGTCGTCAAGGCCGTTATCGTCCGCACGCGCGCCCCGCTGCGCCGCACCGACGGCAGCTACCTGCGCTTCGACAGCAACGCCGTCGTCATCATTGGCGATGACGGCAACCCGAAGGGCACGCGCATCTTCGGCCCGGTCGCCCGCGAGCTCCGCGCCAAGAATTACATGAAGATCATCTCGCTCGCCCCGGAGGTCCTCTAACATGAAGTTTCACATCAAACGCAACGACGTCGTCGTCGTCATCGCCGGCGCCCACAAGGGCAAGCAGGGCAAGGTCCTCGAGGTCCGCGCCGCCAAGAACCGCGCCGTCGTCGAGGGCGTGGCCATGATCAAGCGCCACCTCAAGAAGTCCCAGGAGCATCCGCAGGGCACGATCTCGGAACGTGAAGGCACGGTCCATGTGTCGAACCTCATGCTCCTCTCGCGCTACGAGTCCTCGAAGCGCGCCAAGAAGCCGGCCGCCGCGGCCAAGGCCTGACCCGGGGATACCGTCCATTTCATAAACAATAAAGCATCCGGGTCGGAAATCCGGTCGCCATCATGAGCAAACAACTCACTCCCCTCCAAAAACACTACTTCGAGACGGTCGTCCCCGCCTTGACCACCGCCCGCGGCTACAAGAACAAGCACCAGGTGCCGAAGCTGACGAAGATCGTCATCAACACCGGCATCGGCTCCGAGGCCGACAAGAACCAGATCGCCGACACCGCGCGCGACATCGGCCTCATCGCCGGCCAGAAGCCCGTGCTCAACCGCTCGAAGAAGGCCATCGCCAACTTCAAGCTGAAGCCCAACCAGGTGACCGGCTGCCATGTCACGCTCCGCGGCGAAAACATGTGGCACTTCTTCATGCGCCTGCTCGCCGTGGCGCTGCCGACCATCCGCGACTTCCGCGGCGTGCCGAACAAGCTCGACGGCCAGGGCAACTACACCATCGGCGTGACCGACTTCACGATCTTCCCGGAGATCGTCGTCGAGAACAACAAGCGCGCCATGGGCCTCGACATCACCTTCGTGACCAGCGCGGAGACGGACGACGAAGCCCGCGATTTCCTCAAGCTCATGGGCATGCCGTTCCGCCGTATCGAGGCCGTCGCCGCCCCCACCAAGACCACCGCCGCCTAACCTTACCGCGCCATGCCCAAGACATCCGCCATCGAACGCAACAAGAAGCGCATCCGCCTCACCGAGAAGCACGCCGCGAAGCGCGCCGAGCTGAAGGCCATCCTCGCCAATCCGGCGACGACCGACGAGGAGTTTTTCGCCGCCCAGAAGAAGCTCGCGAAGCTCCCGCGCAATTCCTCCAAGGTCCGCATCCGCAACCGCTGCTCGCTGAGCGGCCGCCCGCGCGGCTTCCACCGCCGTTTCGGTGTCTCCCGCATCACGCTCCGCGAGCTCGCGCTCGCCGGCAAGATCCCCGGCGTCACCAAGTCCTCCTGGTAAATTGCAGCTCTCTTATCCGGAGAGCAACGAAGTCACCAGTTCACCGAGCCTCTTACCAGCCATCGCCAAACCACTTTCCCGCCGGAAGTCGGATATGATCCGACGGGCAATCCCAACAACATCCATCCATGACAGACCCGATCAGTGATTTCCTGACCCGCCTCCGCAATGCGTCGAAGGCCGGTCTCGCCGAGTGCGTTTCCCCGCACTCCAAGATGCGCGAGAGCCTCGCGCTCATTCTCAAGGCCGAGGGCTTTGTGCGTGACGTGACCTCCGGCACCGACGAGCGCGGCCACAAGACCCTCATCGTGACGATGAAGTATGTCGACAGCGCCCCGGTCCTCACCGGCCTGAAGCGCTCCTCGACCCCGGGCCGCCGCCTTTATTCCGGCTACGCGGAGATCCCGCGCGTCCTCAACGGCCTCGGCCTCTCGATCATTTCCACCTCCAAGGGTCTCATGAAGGACCAGGACGCCCGCCGCAATAAACTCGGCGGTGAACTCGTCTGCACCGTCTGGTAAGGAACACACCACCATGAGCAGAATCGGCAAACAACCCGTCCAGATCCCCGACAAGGTCAAGATCGACATCAAGGGCACCACCGTGTCCGTCGAAGGCCCGAAGGGTAAGGTCAGCAAAACTTTCGCGTCCGTCGTGAAGATCGAGAAGAAGGACAACGCGGTCCTCGTCTCGCCTACCGACGAAACCCGCTTTTCCCGCGCCATGTATGGCACGGCCCGCTCCGTCATCGCCGGCATGGTGAAGGGCGTCAGCGTCGGCTACCTGAAGGAGCTCGAGATCCAGGGCGTCGGCTTCAAGGCCAACCTCAAGGGCAGCGTCCTTGATCTCGCCCTCGGCTACTCGCATCCCATCCTCCACACGATTCCCGCGGGCATCAAGGTCACCGTCACCGACCAGACCAAGCTGAAGATCGAGGGCGCCGACAAGCAGCTCGTCGGGCAGGTCACCGCGGAAATCCGCGCCTACTACCCGCCGGAGCCCTACAAGGGCAAGGGCGTGCGCATCGTTGGCGAACACGCCGAGCGTGTCCGTCGCAAGGAAGGCAAGACCGTCGCCTAACCGGACCAACACCCATGAAAACTGTTTACAAAGCCCAGCTCCTCCAGAAGCGCAAATGGCGCATCCGCAAGTTGGTGAACGGCACGGCCGTCCGCCCGCGTCTCAGCGTCAAGTTCTCCGGCAAGCACATCTATGCGCAGGCCGTGAACGACGACGCCGGCACGACCCTCGTGTTTCTCTCCACCCTCGACCCCGAGACCCGGAAGTCGAAGGTGAAGGGCAACCTCTCGGGCGCCAAATCCCTCGGTGTCGCCTTCGCCGCCAAGGCCAAGGCCGCCGGCATCACCTCGGTGGTGTTCGATCGCAACGGCCGCCTCTACCACGGCCGTGTGAAAACCTTCGCCGACGCCGCGCGCGAAGGTGGCCTGCAGTTCTAATCTCCGCTCATGAATTACAATTCTACGAAATCGTCCGGTGGCCCTCGCTCGAACAACAATGAATCGGCCGAGCCGGGCATGTTTGAGAAGGTCGTCTTCATCAATCGCTGCGCCAAGGTCGTGAAGGGCGGTCGCCGCTTCAGCTTCTCCGCCCTCTCCGTCGTCGGCGACGGCAAGGGCAGCGTGGGCATCGGCTATGGCAAGGCCAACGAGGTCCCCGACGCCATCAAGAAGTCCACCGAGTCCGCCAAGAAGCGCATGGTCTCCGTGAAGCTCAAGGGCTCCACCATCCCGCACGAGGTCCTCGGCGAATACGACGGCGGCAAGGTTTTCCTCCGCCCCGCTTCCACCGGCACCGGCCTGATCGCCGGCGGCGGCGTCCGCGCAGTCCTCGAGGCGGCCGGCGTCCACAATGTTCTCACCAAGTCGATGGGTTCCAAGAACCATATCGCGGTCGTCCACGCCACGCTGAACGGCCTGCGCAAACTCCGCCTCGAAGAGGACTTCAAGGCCCTCCGCGCCTAATCAACCAATAATCCGAGTCGTGCGCCCCGTCGTGGGTGCGCGGCGCCAGTATCAGGAATTACCAAAATGCGTCTCCATACTCTCAAGAACGTCAAGGGTGCCGTGCACCGCAAGAAGCGCGTCGGCTGCGGCGAAGGCAGCGGCCACGGCAAGACCTCCACGCGCGGCGGCAAGGGCCAGAGCGCCCGGTCCGGCAGCTCCATCCGCCCCGGTTTCGAAGGCGGCCAGATGCCCCTTTACCGCAAGCTCCCTCACCGCGGCTTCAACAACTACGAGTTCCGCACCAGCTACGCGGTCATCAATGTCGGTGACCTCGCCAAGCTCGACGCCTCGGTTTCCGAGGTGAACATCGAGGCCTTGGTCAAGGCCGGCCTCGTGCGCGGTGGCGTTACGATGCTCAAGGTGCTCGGCGACGGCGAAATCAGCCGCGCCCTCAAGGTTACCGCGCAGAAATTCACGGGCTCGGCCAAGGCCAAGCTCGAGAAGGCCGGCGGCCAGGCCATCACAGCCTGAGCCGGGTAGGGCGGTTGTCCCGCCCGCGTTTTTCGTAATCCCGTTGCCCGTCACTCCAAAATGTTTTCCGCCTTCACGAATTCCCTGAAGATCCCCGAGCTCCGCTCCCGGATCCTCTACACGCTCGGCCTGCTCTTCGTGGCGCGCGTCGGCGCCCACATCCCGCTGCCGGGCATCGACCCGAAGCCGCTGCAGGCGTTCTTCGCCGACCAGACCGCCAACGGCGGCGGCGCCCTCGTGGGGCTCTACAACATGTTCACGGGCGGCGCGCTCGTGAAGGGTGCCGTCTGCGCCCTGGGCATCATGCCCTACATCAGTGCATCCATCATCTTCCAGCTCCTGACCGCGGTCGTGCCGATGCTCAGCCGCCTGCAGCAGGAAGGTGACGTTGGCCGCCAGAAGCTCACGCAGTATACCCGCTACGCGACGGTCATCATCTGCTTGGTGCAGGGTATCCTCCTGATCCTCGCCCTCGAGAATCCGGCCCGCCTCTTCTCCGGCTTCGACGTCAACCACTACGGCCAGATCGTCATCGTCAGCAAGTTCTGGTTCATGGTGCAGTCCACGATCTTCATGACCGCCGGCACGATGCTGCTCATGTGGCTCGGCGAGCAGATCACCCAGCGCGGCATCGGCAACGGTGTCTCCCTGCTGATCACCGTCGGCATTCTCGCCGACATCCCGGGCGCGGCCTACTCGACCTACCAGCTGTTCTTCGCCCCGGTCGGCGTCGCCAAGCTCGGTGTCCCGCAGGGCGTAATGATGGCCGGCCTCTTCATCATCGTCACGATGGGCATCATCGCGGTCACCCAGGGCCAGCGGAAGATCCCGGTGCAATACGCCAAGCGCGTCGTCGGCCAGAAGGTCTACGGCGGCCAGAGTTCTTTCCTTCCGCTGAAGGTCAACTACTCGGGCGTCATGCCGGTCATCTTCGCCAGCGCGATCCTGCTCTTCCCGCAGCAGATCATGTCGCAGGCCGGCGCGGCGTTCAACATGCCGTTTCTGGTCAATTTCGCGAACGACCTGCTCCGCGGCCATCCGATCTACTACATCGGCATGACCAGCCTCATCCTGTTCTTCAGCTATTTCTGGGTGTCCGTCATGTTCAAGCCGATCCAGATCGCCGATGATCTGAAGAAATACGGCGGCTACATCCCCGGCGTGCGCCCGGGCGAGCCGACGGCCGGCTTCCTCGATTTCATCATGACGCGCCTGACGCTGGCGGGTGCGATCTTCCTGACGATCATCGCGATCATCCCGGACGTGCTCCTCTTTGAATTGTCCGTCCCGCCCCGCGTCGCCTATTTCTTCGGCGGCACCGGTATGCTGATCACCGTGGGCGTCATTCTCGACACGATGCGCCAGATCGAAACCTTCCTCCTGCAGCGGCACTATGACGGTTTCCTCAAGAAGGGCCGGATCCGGGGCCGCAGCACCTCAGCCAACGTCGCCATCGGCGAAGCGGCGAGCGATAAGTCGGTCATGCAACTGACTATCGTCATGGTGGTTATACTCTTGGTTGGCCTGACTGCATGGGCCGTCCGGCACTTTGCTCTTTAACTCTTTACTTCGGTGAACAGGGCTGAACACTCCAGCCCCTTTTCCCCTTTCGCCTCGGCGAAAGCGAAGGTCATTCTCCTTGGTCCTGCCGGCCCGCATTTCGCGGGTTTGGTGCTCCAAGGCCGTTCTTTGAATCTTGAGCACGTCTCTCCTGCATTTCTCGTGCAACAGGAGATTTCGCGACGCACGCCGCTCGGCCAACAGGCCGCGCAGGCGCTCACGCGCGGCTCCGCCGTGCCTGACCAGCTCCACCTCGCAGTGATGCGCAAGTGGTTCTGGGCGCGCAAACCCGATGCGGGTTTCCTTCTCGAGGGATACCCGGCTACGTTGCTCCAAGCGTTGGTGTTCGACGAGTGGCTCGAGGCCCGCGGTGAGACTCTCACCGCCTGCTTCGCCGCCGGCCCGCATTCCGCGGACTCTGTCGTCACCCATTACCGCACACAAGGGCTCCTCTCCGGAGCCATTCCCGCCGCCGCCTGATGATCCCGATCAAAAATTCGGAAGCCATCAAGCGGATGCGCGAATCCTGCTCCATCGCCGCGACGATTCTCGCCCGGCTGAAGGAGCAGGTCCGTCCCGGTATTACGACCTACGACTTGGATCAGATCGGCCGCGAATTAATCTCCTCGTTCGGCGCCCGCAGTGCGCCCTACGGCTACAAGCACGGCTCCGGCCGCCCGTATCCCGCCTACACCTGCCTCTCGGTGAACGAAGAGGTGGTCCACGGCATCGGCTCCCTGAAGCGCATCCTCCGCGACGGCGACATCATCTCTGTCGACGTCACGGTCGAATACAACGGCTACATCGGCGACAACGCCGTCACGGTCCCGGTCGGCGTCATCCCGCCCCGGGTCAGTGAGCTGCTGAAAGTCACCGAGGAAGCCCTCCGGCTCGGCATCAAGCAGGCTACCGTCGGCAACCGCATCGGCGACATCTCGCACGCCGTGCAGACCTACGTCGAAGGCCACGGCTTCAGCATCGTCCGTGAAATGGTCGGCCACGGGGTCGGCCGCGAAATGCACGAGGAACCGCAGATCCCGAACTTCGGCCGCCGCAACTCCGGCGACAAAATCAAGCCCGGCATGACGCTCGCCATCGAGCCCATGGTCAACCTGGGCCGCCACGAGGTGAAGACCATGCCCGACGGCTGGACGATCGTCACGCGCGACGGCCTGCCTTCCGCCCACTTCGAACACACCGTGCTCACCGCAGATTCCGGCCCCGAGATCCTCACGATCCCGCGAGCCACTTAAGATTTTTCCCTCTCTCAGCTCTCAACAACCAACTCTCAACTAACCATACCATGCCTCGTCTACTCGGCGTCGAACTCCCCGCCAAAAAGAAGATCGGATACTCCCTCCGGTATATCTACGGCATTGGCCCTGCCCGGGCTGATCTCATCATCGAGGCCGCCGGCCTTGATGCCAACATGCGCGCCTCGGATCTCTCCGAGGAGCAGCTGAACAAGATCCTCCACATCATCACCGACAACAAGTGGGTGGTGGAAGGCGATCTGCGCCGCGATATCGCGGGCAATCTCAAGCGCCTCCAGGCCATCAATTGCTACCGTGGCATCCGCCACCGCCGCGGCCTGCCCGTGCGCGGCCAGCGCACCAGCACCAACGCCCGCACCCGCAAGGGCCCGCGCAAGACCGTTGGCGTCACCAAGGCGAAGGAAGTCTAAGCTTAATCTTAAAACCATACTTACATGTCCGAAGAGAAATCCGCTCCCAAGAAGGAAAAGGCGCCCAAGAAGGTCGCCCCCGCCGCTGACGGCGCTGCCGCCCCGGCTGCCGAGGCCAAGCCGGCCAAGGCCCCGAAGGCTCCCAAGACCGCCGATGGCGAAGCTGCTCCCGCGGCCGATACCAAGCCGGTTGAACTCGTGGGCGGCGTGCCGAAGGCCGTCACCGCCGAGGACCTCCTCAAGGAGGAGCTCTCCACGGTCAAGGTCCGCAAGGCGAAGGGCTCCAAGAACGTCACCTCCGGCATCGCGAACATCGCGGCCACGTTCAACAACACCATCGTCTCCATCACGGACGCGAAGGGCAACGTCATCTCCTGGTCCTCGGCCGGCAAGTGCAACTTCCGCGGTTCACGCAAGTCCACCGCCTACGCCGCCCAGGTCGTGGCGCAGGATGCCGCCCGCAACGCCATGGCGCACGGCCTCAAGGAAGTGCAGATCAGAGTGAGCGGTCCCGGCCTCGGCCGCGACTCCGCCATCCGCGGTCTCCAGGCCATCGGCCTTGAGATCTCCTCCATCATCGACGTCACCCCGGTGCCGCACAACGGCTGCCGCCCCCGCAAGCGCCGTCGCGTCTGAGCCTGCCTCGGATTCCACCCAAACAATCTCAAATCTAGACTACCATGGCTCGCTACACAGGACCATCCACCCGCATCAGCCGCCGCTTCGGCCAGTATATCGTCGGTTCGCCGAAGGTGCTCGAGCGCCGCAATTTTCCGCCCGGTCAGCACGGCCCGAAGTCGCGCCGCAAGCTCTCCGAATACGCCGTCGGCCTCAACGAGAAGCAGAAGCTCCGCTTTATCTACGGCCTGCTCGAGCGCCAGTTCCGCCGCACCTTCGCCATCGCCAAGAAAGAGCGCGGCGTCACCGGTGAGCGCTTCCTGCAGCTCCTCGAGACCCGCCTCGACAGCGTCGTCTACCTCCTCGGTTTCGCCAAGAGCCGCGCGGCCGCCCGCCAGCTCGTCAACCACGGCCACGTCCGCGTCAACGGCCGCAAGGTCGACATCGCGAGCTACACCGCCGTCCAGGGTGACGAGATCGAGATGAAGCCAGTCAATTCATCCCGCCAGCTCGCCACCCGCGCCATCGAGGAAAACCGCGCGCGCGTCGTCCCGGCCTGGCTCACGCGCAATGACGAGGCCCTCAAGGGCGTTGTCACCCGCCTGCCCACCCGCGACGAGATGGAGCCCTCCATCAACGAGCAGCTCATCGTCGAATACTACTCCCGCTTCTAAGCGGTTCTGCCGGTCGCTTCATTACACTTCGTCACTCAAATCTCAAATATCACTCCAGCCATGCCCAAGCGTCTCGGAAAGTTCGAAATTCCCTCCAAGCTCACCAAGATTGAGGAGGGCGCAACCAACACCTACGCCAAGTTCATCGCCGAGCCCTTCGAGGCCGGCTATGGCCACACGATCGGCAACTCCCTCCGCCGCGTCCTCCTGAGCTCCATCGAGGGCAGCGCCATCAGCTCGATCAAGATCGAGGGCGTGAACCACGAGTTCCAGTCCGTCGACGGCGTCGTGGAGGATGTCACCGACATCGTCCTCAACCTGAAGAAGATCCTCATCGTCTCCGAGAAACGCGAGCCGGTGAAGCTGCACATCAAGGTCACGCGCGAGGGCGCTGTCACCGCCGCCGACATCCAGGCCGACGCGAACATCAAGATCGTCAATCCCGACCAGCTGATCTGCACCCTCGACACGAAGCGCACCTTCGAGGCCGAGATCGAGATCAAGACCGGCCGCGGCTACTGCCCCGGCGAGAACAACAAGAAGGAAGAGCAGGCCATCGGCGTCATCCCGATCGACTCCCTCTTCTCCCCGGTTCGCCTCGTCCGCTACGCCGTCGAGAACACCCGCGTCGGCCAGATCACCGATTACGACAAGCTCGTGCTCGAGGTCTGGACGGACGGCCGCATCACGCCGGACGACGCCCTCAAGCAGTCCGCCTCGATCCTCAAGCACCACCTCGACGTGTTTGATCGCGTCTCGCAGGAGGCTTACGAGTTCGAGAGCCAGGCCGCCGAGGTCTCCGAGGAGCAGAACAAGCTCCGCAAGCTCCTCAACATGTCGGTCAACGAGATCGAGCTCTCCGTCCGCGCGGCGAACTGCTTGAACAACGCCAACATCACCACGGTCGGCGAGCTGGCCATGAAGACCGAGCAGGAGATGCTCAAGTATCGCAACTTCGGCAAGAAGTCGCTCAACGAGATCAAGGAAAAGCTCGAAGCCCTCGGCCTGTCCCTCGGCATGAAGTTCGACGAGCGCCTCCTCGACACGAAGAAAGAAGCCTAAGTCATCACTCTTTCGGTCCTCGCGCCGTCCGCTGCCGCCCCAACGCTGCGAGCGGTTTTTCACGACCGAGCATGCTAACGACTATTTAAAACAATCGTCTGCTTACTCTGCTTCGGAAAACCAAATTGCCGATCGGGGACCGATAACCACCAAACCCAATGCGTCACAGTAAACATCACGCCTCCCTCGGCGTCACCCGCGAGCATCGCAAGGCGATGCTCTCCAACATGGGCGCCAGCCTCATCAAGCACGGTCGCATCGAGACCACGCTGACCAAGGCCAAGGCCCTCCGTCCCTTCATCGAGAAGGTCATCACCAAGGCGAAGAACGCCGCAGCGGCGACCGTCAAGGCCGATGCCCTCCACCTCCGCCGCATGGCCCTCAAGGACATTCGCGACGAGGCGGCGGTCACCGTGCTCTTCAACGAGAAGGCGGCCCAGTTCGCCAAGCGTTCCGGCGGCTACACCCGCATCTACAAGCTCGGCCCGCAGCGCATCGGCGACGCCGCCGAGATGGCGATCATCGAGCTCATCGCCGCTGAGGACGAGGGTTACTCCAAGTCCCGCGGCAAGAAGAAGAGCGCCAAGAAGTCCGGAGGCAAGAAAGCCGCCGCGACGACTGAAGCCGCTCCTGCTGCCGAGGCCGCCCCGGAGGCTCCCAAGGCCTGAGGATCGGTTTCAGCCACACACTCTCAACGCGCCGCACCTTTGGGTCGGCGCGTTTTTCTTTCCCCTTGGCTCCTTGGCTCCTTCGTGTGAACTCAATGCGTGGTCACGCCGCCTGATTTCACGCTGGATATCCTGCTCTACGGGCTTCCGGTGCTGGGCCTGTTCGGTTTTCTCTGGGTCTACTACGACCGCCGCGACCGGGCGCTCTATGATGCGGAGCGCATCAAGGTCACCTTCCACTGCATTCGCTGCGACCACCTCTATACGCAGAAGGTCGGCACCGCCACGGCCGCCTGCCCCAAGTGCGGGCATATCAACACGCGGCTGAAGTTTTAGCATGTTCTCGGGCGGTTCGGCATCTTCCCTCTGCCGGCGGTCGCGGGGCCCCGGTCTCCTGAATAGGACGCGGCGTGCCGCCCGCTGCCATTGATTGGGATTGATTCGCGCGCGGCCGGTGCCCCATAACTTCGCATGGCACAGACAATCGCTGTTCTCGATTTCGGGTCCCAACTGACGCAGGTCATCGCACGTCGCATCCGCGAGTGCCAGGTCTATTCGAAAATCTACCACTTCAGCACGCCGGCCGCCAAACTCCGCGAGGAGGGTGTCGTCGGCATCATTCTCTCCGGCGGCCCGCAGAGCGTCTACGCGAAGACCGCGCCGCATCCCGACCCGGAGATCTTCAACCTCGGCGTGCCCGTGCTTGGTATCTGCTATGGCGTGCAGCTCATGGGCCACTTTCTTGGCGGCCAGGTCGCCCTCAGCAAGGCCCGCGAATACGGCCACGGTCACCTGACCGTCCACAAGCCGGGCAAGCTCTTTGCGGGCCTGCCCAGGAAGCTCCGCATCTGGAATTCCCACGGCGACAAGCTCACGCACCTGCCACCGGGGTTCGTCGCCACCGCGGTCTCGGACAACTCGCCGTTCGCCGGCATCGAGGACCGCAAGCGCGGCTTCTACGGCATCCAGTTCCACCCGGAGGTTTTCCACACCGAGCGCGGCGTGGACATGATCCGCAACTTCCTTGTCGGTGTCTGCGGGGCTAAGCAGGACTGGACGACCAAGGATTTCATCGCCCATGCCGTGGCCGACATCCGCGCCAAGGTCGGCAAGTCCCGCGTCCTCCTCGGCCTTTCCGGTGGCGTCGATTCGTCGGTCGCCGCTGCGCTGCTGCACAAGGCCATCGGCAAGCAGCTCACCTGCGTGTTCGTCGACAACGGCCTCCTGCGCAAGGACGAGCGCGCCTATGTCGAGGCGCTCTACAAGCGGAACTTCAAGATCGACCTGCGCGTTGTCGACGCCTCGCCGCTGTTCCTCAGGCGGCTCAAGGGCGTCACCGAGCCCGAACGGAAGCGCAAGATCATCGGCCTGACCTTTGTCGAGGTTTTCGAGAAATCCCTTAAATCCATCGGCGGAGCCGAGTTCCTGGGGCAGGGGACGCTCTATCCGGACGTGATCGAGTCGGTATCGATTGCCGGCAACCCGGCCTCGCTGATCAAGACCCACCACAACGTCGGCGGTCTGCCCGAGCGCATGAAGCTCGAGCTCATCGAGCCGTTGCGTGAACTCTTCAAGGACGAGGTCCGTCTGGTCGGCGCGGCGCTCGGTCTGCCGAAGGAAGTGGTCTGGCGCCAGCCGTTCCCGGGACCCGGGCTGGGCGTGCGGGTGATGGGCGACATCACGGCCGACAAGCTGGAGATCCTGCGCAATGCCGATGCCGTCCTGCAGGACGAGATGATGAAGTCGGGTTACTACTGGAAGGTCTGGCAGTCGTTCGCCGTGTTCCTACCGGTCAGGACGGTCGGCGTCTTTGGCGACGAGCGCACCTACGACTATGTCATCGCCCTCCGCATCGTGGAGAGCATCGACGCCATGACGGCCGACTGGGCGAAGCTCCCGCACGACCTGCTGCAGAAGATCTCGAGCCGCATCACCAACGAGGTGCGCGGGGTCAGCCGGGTGGTGCTCGACATCAGCTCCAAGCCGCCGGCCACCATTGAATGGGAGTAATTTCCCGTTGCGAACGGGGGCACCGGCCCCAATTTTCGGTGTCTTCCCACCCCATATGAAAGCCCGTCTTTTCGTTCTCGCCGCTGCGTTGCTCACGTTTGCCACCGCCCCGCTCCGGGCCGAGACTGCCGATCAGATTATCAGCAAGGCCCGCGCCTGGCTGGGCGGCGAGGCGGCCCTCAATGCCGTTTCGACCATTCATTTCGTCGGGACACTGGAAGCCGCCGGGAAGGTGCCTTCCCCCACCGACAAAACCAAGCTGATCGACGGTGTGACCACCCTGCCGGCCGAGATCGTCTTCCAGAAGGATTACCAGCAACGCATCACTGTGACCAGTCCGGGGGCCATCAACACCACGGCGCTGGACGGCTACGACGCGTGGCAGAAACGCACCAATCCGGCAAATCCGGCCCAGTGGCAGGTCACACTGCTCGATGCGAACCAGGTCAAGCGGCTGCGCGCCAACACTTGGGAAAACCTCAGCTTCTTCTCCGGTTTGGACAAGAAAGGCGGGACCGTTCAGGTCGGAGATGATGTCACCGTTGACGGGGTGGCATGCGTGAAAGTGTCCTTTATCCACGCGGCCGATATCGTGTTTCAGCGGTATTTTGACAAGGCCACCGGTCGACTCGTCAAGACCGTGACCGAGAATGGCGGCGAGATCCGCGAGGAAGGCGAGGTGGTGGTCAACGGGGTCAAGTTTCCGAAAAAAGTGATCAACAAGGCCGCGAACGGACAGGTCACGACCATCACCATCGACCGCGTGATGTTGAACGAGAACTTTCCGGCCGGCGATTTCGCCGTGCCGGCGCTGCAGTCGCGCTGAGCCGGGAGCCCTGGGGAGTTACTTTTTCTACCGCGGGCAGGTGCCGGCCTAATGATTCCGGCCGTCAGGCGATGGGCGTGAGCTTTGCTTTGCAACAGGCGCGATTTCTGCTCTTTTGGTTGTCCAGCCCCATCATGCAAAAGACCGCCCTGCTCAAGATCGACGACAAGGAATTCGCTTTGCCCGTAATGACCGGATCGGAGGGCGAGAAGGCCATCGACGCCCGCAACCTCCGCAAGGACTCCGGCTACATTTTCTACGACCAGGGCTACGGCAACACCGGCTCCTGCGAGAGCGCCGTCACCTTCCTCGACGGCGACAACGGCGTGCTCCGCCACCGTGGCTTCCCGATCGACCAACTCGCGGAGCACAGCAATTTCATCGAGACCGCCTATCTGGTCATTTACGGGGAGCTGCCCACGGCGAAACAGTGGAAGGCCTTTAGCGATCTCCTTCGCTCGAACGCGGCCATCGAGACCCAGATGCAGAAGGTCTTCGAGGGTTTTCCCAAGGACGCTCCGCCGATGGCGATGCTGTCGTCCATTGTCGGTTCGCTGGCGGCGCATTATCACGAGTTGGCGACGAACAACTTCGAGAAGGATCTCCAACAGTTCGACTTGGCCGCGGCCATGGCCATCTCGAAGATCCGCACCATCGGCGCGCTCATCTACCGCCACACCCGCGGGTTGCCTTTCCTGCACCCGAAGGACCTACCGTTCTGCGACAACTTCCTGCACCTGATGTTCTCGGAGCCCTACAAGGACTACGCGGCCATCCCCGAGGTCACGAAGGCGCTCAACCTGATCCTCCTGATGCACGCGGACCATGAGCAGAACTGCAGCACCTCGACGGTGCGCATGGTCGGCTCCAGCGGCGCGAATCTCTTCACCTCGCTCTCCGCGGGCATCAACGCCCTTTCCGGCCCCCTGCACGGCGGCGCCAACGTGGCCGTCATGCAGATGCTCCAATCCATCCACGACGAGCACGACGACGGCTCCCGCTTCATTGCCGCGGCCAAGGGCGGCAGCAAGAGCAACCGGCTGATGGGCTTCGGTCACGCGGTTTACCGGAACTTCGACCCGCGCGCCCGCATCATCGGCCAGGCCTGCAGCGTTGTCCTCGCCAAGCTCGGCAAATCGGACCCGCTCCTCGACATCGCCAAGAACCTCGAGCAGGCCGCACTGAAGGACGACTACTTCATCTCGCGCAAGCTATACCCGAACGTCGACTTCTATAGCGGAATCATCATGCGCGCGCTCGGCATCCCGACGAACATGTTCACGGTCCTCTTCGCCATGGGGCGCACGCCCGGCTGGATCGCCAACTGGCGCGAGGTGGCTTCGAACCCGAAGGGCCGCATCTACCGCCCGCGGCAGATCTACGTCGGCCCGGTCAAGCGCGACTATATCCCGCTCGACCTGCGCGGGTGAATTATCTGTAGGGTCGGCGCTTGCCGCCGGACCGCGGCCCGTCAGGAGACGGGCCCTCCGTCAGAATCCACGGGTGCGGCCGCCTTCTTCTCCGGCGGCTGTTTCAGTATCTCGTCCAACGTCAGGCCGCTGAGTGAACGGATGCCCTGCAGGAGCCGCCACAGGGCATACATCATCATGGCCATGGTCGGAATCGAGATGCCGGCCAGGCTGACCCAGTGCATCCGCGCGAGCTCCTTGTTGAAGGCCTCGGTGCCGGCCGGACTGACGATGATCCAACGGGCGAAGCCGTAGTTGAGGATGGCGCTCAGGAACATGGCGGCGGCGATCAGGTAGCTCGAGGTCCGCATCAGGTCGATAAAACCGGACTGGGTGTTCCGCTCCGTCAGCGCCGCATCCACCCGGTCCACGTCGATGACCTGCGGGTTATAGAGCATCTCGTGCACCAGCGGCTCCTTGGCCCGGATCGAGGCCAGCACCGCGACGCCGATCAGGGCGGGTAGGGCGCCGTCCTTCACCGCGAACCAGAAACCGTCGAGCTTCAGGAGGCCGAAGCCGCCTGAGATCAGCACGCTGGCAAAGCCCAGGCCGGAGATGAAGTTGAAGCGCCGCCGCTTGATGAAATCGTGGACGCCGTAGCCCAGCGGGAAAAGCAGGGCGACGACCAGGCCCCACTTGGGGCCCAGCGCCCGCTCGCCGCTGCCCCAGCTCATGATGGCGGTCGGCAGCGCGACGTTGCAGATCAGGTTGAGGAACAGATTCTCCGCTTTGGGCTTGGGCGCTGCGCTGGGTTCGGTCATTTCGCTTTTGCCAAGCAGAAGCGGGCGACCCTTACTGGTCAACCTCGACCTCATGATTCTCCTCGGCGTCAACATCGACCACGCGGCCACGCTGCGCCAGGCCCGCTACCGGCAGGCTGGGGTGACCACGGGCGGCAACATCGAGCCGGATCCGGTCGAGCTGGCTTTCCGTTGCGAAAAAGCCGGGGCCGACGGCATCACCGTTCACCTCCGCGAGGACCGTCGCCACATCCAGGACGAGGACGTCCTGCGGCTTGGCCGGGCAAAGGGAACCCGGCTCAACCTCGAGATGGCCTGCACGCCGGCGATGACCGAATTCGCGCTCAAGCTGAAGCCGCATTCCGTCTGCCTCGTGCCCGAGAGCCGCGAGGAGATCACGACCGAGGGCGGCCTCGACGTGGTGAGGCATCGCGACAAGGTTGCGCGCGTGACCGACGCCATGAACGCTGCGGGCATCAAGACCAGCCTCTTCATCGACCCGGAGCCGGACCAGATCGACCTGTCGGCCAAGCTGCACGCGCCCTGGGTCGAGCTGCACACGGGCGCATACGCCAACGCTTACTACGGCGCCGGGCGCGCCGCCGAGTTCGCCCGCCTGGTTGCCGGGGCGAAGCTGGCCCATGCCGCCGGACTCGTCGTCAACGCCGGCCATGGCATCAATTACGTGAACATCACGGAAGTCCGCACGATCCCGCACCTGCACGAGCTGAACATCGGCCACGGCATCATCAGCCGCGCACTCTTCGGCGGCATCGACGAGGCCGTGCGCGAGATGAAACGCCTGATGAACCCATGAGCATCACCCTTCCTCCCGGCGGCACCCTCATCGGCCTCGGCTGCGATCTCATCGAGGTCGCGCGGATCGAGACCGTGCTGGCCAAGCACGGCGACCGTTTCCTCAAGCGCGTATTCACAGAGGAGGAGCAGGCTTACTGCAGCGGGCTTAAATACTCGCACAAGCACTACGCCGCGCGCTGGGCGGCGAAGGAGGCGGTGTCGAAGTGTTTCACGACCGGTATCGGCGAACACCTGCACTGGACGTCCATTTCGGTCTACCACGGCTCGCGCAAGGAGCCACTCGTCCGGCTCGACGACAAGGCCGCGGCCCTGCTGGCGGAAGTCGGCGCCACGCACGTCTGGCTGACGCTCTCGCATACCGACACCCACGCGATGGCCGTCGCCGCGCTGGTGAAGCACGTCTGACCGGCTTCCGGTTAATTTCTTTTCTCGGTGCCCATGTTGACTAGGGTGGGAGTATGCCGCCGCCCGATTCCGTCCCTATCCTGAGCTGCGCGGACGCCAAAACATGGGAGACGGGACTGCTCAAGGACGAATCCGCCGAGTGGGCGGCCATGAAACAGGCCGGCGCGGCAATCGGCCGGGCTGTGGGTGAAGATTTCCGGGAGATCGGTGGGTTGCCCTCCTCGGCCCGGATCCTTGTGCTGGCTGGCAAGGGCAATAACGGCGGCGATGCCTTGTTGGCCGCGGGGGCACTGCTGGCCGGTCGGGCCGAGGCCGGGGTGGATCTGCTGCTCTCTTACGGCGAAACCGCCCTTCGCCCGCTGGCCAAACGCTCGCTCGACACCCTGCGCCAAGCTGCGGGTCCTCGCCTGCGGGTAGTGGCGCTGAAGCAGCTCAAGGCCGAGTTGGCTGGCTACGACGTGTGTCTCGACGGCGTGTTCGGTTTCCAGTTTCACCCGCCGCTGGACGAACCGACAGCGGAGTTGCTGGCTTGGGTGAACACGCATCCCCGGATCCGGTTCCGCGCGGCGGTTGATCTGCCGAGCGGGCTGGGGGAGGAGAATGCCGGCACGGTGTTCCGCGCCGATTTCACCTATGCCACCGGCATCTTGAAATCACCGGTCGTGGCGGCGGCCAATGCGCCTTACGTTGGCCGGCTGCGTTTCTTGGACCTGGGTTTCTTTTCGGACGGCGCCCCTGCATCCGACGAGCGCGTGCTGACGGCCGCCCTGCTGGAACCGCTCGCGGCCCTGAGGCCGTCGCTTTCGGATAAGCGCACCAACGGGCACCTGTTCGTGCTGGGAGGCTCGCTCAGCTACCCTGGCGCCGTCGTGCTCGCCGTGCGCGCCGCCCTGCGCAGCGGGGTTGGCCTGGTCACGGCCTTCGTGCCGGAGTCGCTCGTGTCCGAATATGCCGCACAACACCCCGAGGCGATGTGGGTCGGTTGTCCGGTGAACGCCACAGGCGGCCATGGGTCTGCCGCCTTGCCGCTGTTGCGTTCGCGTTTGGCGCGAGCGGATGCGTTTCTGATCGGTCCCGGGCTCGGGGCCGACGCCGAGACACTGGCCCTGGTTGCCCAGCTCGTGGCCGAGGCGGCGGTGCCGCTCGTGCTTGACGCGGACGCGCTGCGGCCGGAGGTCATCTCCGCTGCGGGAGTCAAGCCGTTCATCGGCACGCCGCATGCCGGGGAATTGCAGCGGATCGCTCCGGTGCTCGGCGGAGCGTCCGGCGCGGTGATCGTGCGGAAAGGGCCGCTCACGTCGGTTGTAGGTCGGGCTTCCTGCCCGACATCGGCCGAACCTGTCGGGCAGGAAGCCCGACCTACAGTCTACTATTCCCCCTTCGGCGGCCCCGTGCTGGCGCGCGGCGGCAGCGGTGACATCCTGGCCGGACTCACCGGCGGCTTGCTGGCGCAAAAGCCGGATGACCCTTTGCTCGCCGCCTGTCGGGGCGTCGTGTGGCATGGTCATGCGGCGGATTTACTGGCTCGCACTCATGGGCAGGTGGCCGTAGAGACCTCCCAACTTCTCGAGCAGCTTGGGCCGGCGCTCACCCACCTGCATGACTGAATTACTGACGGAGCGGCATTCGTTTGTTGCCCTTTTGCAGGCTGACCCTGCGCTGTTCAAAGCCAAGGAGTTCCGCATATCCGAAGGAGCTGCAGACCGTTGGCCATCACCTCAGGGCTCGGAGGCTTGATTTGGGCCTCCGCCAGTGGGATGTCGCGAAAACCCTCAGCGTGAACATCCAAACGGTTGGGAATTGGGAGGTCGGCCGCGACACCCCAGACTTCTGGTATATGCCGAGGATCGTCGAGTTCTTAGGGTATGATCCTCGTCCCAAAGCTGAGCCAACTTCGCTCCGGGAAGAGCTTATCGCCTTCCGGCTGGAGCACGGGCTAAGACAAAGAGACCTTGCCGCCCGTCTGCGAGTAAACACCTCCACTGTTTCAGGCTGGGAAAGCGGGAAAGCCGTGCCGACACCCGACTACATGAACCGGATACGGGGGATACTGAAATTGCCGCGGGACTAATGAGGCTAGCCTCCTAAGCGATTGATGCGCGCTGTATTTCTAGCTTGCGGGGTGTCGGAACTCCTGACGGTATAATGCCCAACACTGCGGGGCCACACAGTGCATAATTGCATATGAAGCACTGGCCCAAGTTATTCACCTTTTGCAGGGCGGAGCCTTTGTCTTCGCGAACCTTGGCGGCCGTGTTCGCGTGAAACCAGAGTTATTATAGGCTATGAGCCCACTAAAGAATCCGATTTCTGAGACTTCTTGTCCGAGAAAACCGAAGGCAAAAAAACCACCGACGCCGAACGGTCCGAACTCTATAACGTTCATTGCGACCGAATGGAATGCAATGAAGGGCGGAATCAACGCGCTGAACCGTGATCTTGCGCTAGGTTGCGGGCGGCTGTGCAAAGGCAAACATAGAATTGTGTGCTGCGTAATTCACGCAAGCGAACATGAGATTCGGGCTGCTGCGGAGGCGAATGTTAAACTTATTTCGCTAAGCAGTGAGTTTGGTATTTCGGATTTCGATGAGGAATCACTTCCAAAGCTTTGTGAAGTATTGGGGAAGGATGAAAATAAATCTGAGTTCATTATCGGGCATGACATATTTACTGGGCAGGTAGCGATTGCCGTAGCATCGATCCTTGGTTCGCGGAGCGTGGTTTTCATCCACACAGACTATGGTGCCTATAAGGCCATTCAGGATGGTGGCTACGGATCACGTGCTGCCGAAAAAGTAGCAGGCCAAGTCAGCATCGTTCAACGCGCGGACTATGTGTATGGGGTCGGGCCGACGCTGCACCAACTCGCTTTAAATTTAGACGGGAGCGATAGGATTAAGCGCAGGCGCCGGATTCGCAACTTTGTCCCAGGACTGGCCGACATTACCCCGAAAAAGATCGAAGGCCCGATGATCGCAGTCAGCTACGGGAGATACGAGGGGAGAAACGACCTCGTGAAACAGCCACATCTATCAATCGCTGCCTTTTGTGCATTCGTCAAAGCGGAGGAGGCGCGTTCCAATGAAGATGACTCGCGACCCAGCGAAAAAAGATTGCTGGTGGCAGGCTATTCACTTGATGAAAAAGAACGTGCCGAGCAGATCAAGCGAACTTTGGAACTTGCCGCACAACATTATGACGGCGCTTTAAATGTTAGTTGCAGGGAATTCTTGCCACGCGCAGAAGCACTAGAAGTGCTTCGGAATTCGAATTTGAGCATGATGCTGTCATGGAGGGAAGGATTTGGACTGGTAGGATGGGAAGCAATAGCCGCAGGAGTTCCGCTGATTTTGTCTGAGCAGTCTGGTCTCTGTGAATTTCTGGACCAGAAATTTGATCATTTGGGTTCCTGCTACTGGCCTGTTCGCGTGCGAGGAACGTATGATAATCAGGTAAACCCAGCTGACGTGCAAGATGTGAGCGAAGCGCTGCGGCGCATCGACAGGAAGAAAGGTCGCGCGGCACACCTTGCCCGTATGCTCCGGCTTTTCGTTTTGGAGGAGTATTCATGGCACCGTCGTGCGAGAGCGTTTTTGCGCTCCCTGGACAAGCACGGCTTCCGCGTGGGTCGATCAGAGCGCTCCGTCCGGAAAAAACGAGACCGCCAGGCTTAGTTGCGCGCGTTCCTTGACTATGAAATAATCAATTTGCCAGGGAGAATGAGGTTGATACCGCTGCGCGGTTCCCGGCTTCCCATATGGCCACCATCTCGCAAGAGATGGTGTTTCTTTAAATAGCTGGCTGGATTTTGTTGGTCGATCCTAACCAGCAAAATACCAGCCGGCACAGGCTAGACATAAGTAGCATAGAGACATGAATAATTTTATCATCCTTGGGTTCGGGCTCGGCGCGCTTTTGGCGGCGATTATATTCATTGCGAGTGAAGTGCGCCGTATCTGGCGCGAGCGAAAGAAACGGCGTCAAGCTAAGCGCGACGAAGAGAGAAGACGTAGCGAAATCCATGAAGGGGTCGTTTCCGAAGATGCATACCATAGGCAAGCTGCTTTCCAAGCGGCCATGCTTCATGCAAATTCCTATTTTGCAGACGCGTTCGCTTCGCTGACAGTTGGCTTGATGTGTCTGTGTGCGGCTGCACTGCTTCACCTAGTGGGTCCTAAATTTGGCGAGCCAATGGTATGGATTCTGGTCGCTGAGTTTTTGCTAATCGGACTTGTGATCCTCGGCACCACTTTTGCGGGGCTTGTTGAGTTCAAGTTTTTTCAGCGGGATCTCAGTTCGGAATATCGTGCGTTGCTCGTCGTCGAAGAGCCTGAGGACGAAGACTGAGAAGCCACGAGATGGAGCTGCTAGGGAACCTCTCGGAGAGGCATTATTTTCCAGATCGACACCTGCCAAATCCTAGGCCGCGCTATTAGCTTAGGGGACCCGAGCTATTGCGCAACTGCAATAACGACGAGTAGGGAAGAACGATAAGCAGTAATTCCGAAGATGTGCTTCATATGTCCGTCTTCGCCTGAACGAGAACTTGCCGAGGAATCCTCACGATCCTCTCGCCCCGGCTACAGCCGACTGTCGAGGGAAGGCGGCCGGCGGACTCCGCGGTGATGTCCTGACCGATCACAGCGAAGTCACCGTCTGCAAGCTCAAGAATATCAGGGCACCCCTCTGTTTTGAAACAGGCGTTCTGAGGGCCAAGACGACGAACGAAGGCGAGAGGCGAAGGTGTCATGGAGTTTTTCATAGGGTCCCTAGTCCATAGGGCTGCTATCCCAACGGTTGCCGTTTTTCTGAAACGCGACTGCAACGGCAAGAGTCTGATCGGTTTCGCTTCCATTGGCAGGAAGCCTGGAGACGAGATGTGCCTTAACCTCGAATTCGTATATGAGTAGGTTGTCCCGCATATAATGGTTCGTGATTTTCCAGCTCGTGATCCTCGTGTCCGCAGGGCTCGCAAACGGATTCATTCGGATGGCCTTGATTTGAACGGCCTGCGTGATCCCACCAATAAGGTCGGTATCGGATGGTTTCGGCGTGCATGCACACAGGACAAACAGAAGGGCGACGGCCGCGATGGATAGAAATGCCTTCTTCATGGGGGATAGGGGCTATTTCTTCTCTGACGGCTGCGTTGTGGTGGTCATATTCGATTGGCCCAACCCTGCTCCCGTGCTCGTCGTGTGGCTCGTGTTATCAGAGAACTCGTAGTCTTCGACAACACTTGCTGCGGTGAGCATGACTTGAAGCGTCTGCGTCCTCATCTGCGCGTTTGCCTTAGAGTTTTGAGTGAGCATTCCGACGAAGGGGATGAAGGCGCCGGCGGTTGCGTGGGCGTCAACTTGAGTCGAGGTGTAGTTATAGCTCATTACTCGTTTCCCCTCGGGCATCATTAAGACATTAGAGGGCGGCCCAAGGAGGGTCTCGACCTCGGACCGAGTGGTAACGCCCTTCTTAATCTGAGCAATCTTATCAGCACTCAGTGGCGTGCCTGATTCGAAATTCTGTGAGGCGCACCCTGGGAGGAGGGCAATAAGTGAAACTAGGACGAAAAGCAGGCCGAGTTTTCGGGTGGTGGGACGTTGCGGCGGATTGAGTTTCATGGATTTTGGTCGTCGGGAGCACGCCAATATGAGGCGTGGCTGTCAATCTCGGAATGCGCCAATATGGGGCGTGCCGCCTCGCAGACGAAAAGGTGATTACTCCATCCTCGCGCGCCTCGGAGAGAACATCCAGGCGGAGCGGAAGCGCGCAGGGATCACTCAGGAGAAGCTTGCCGAGGCCGTTGATCTGCATCCGCGCATCGTGCAGAAAATAGAAGCAGGGGATATTAACCCGAAATCGACAACGCTCATTCGCATTCGGGTTGCAATAGGGTGTCCGTGGGAATCGCTAATACCGATGGTTGGTCGCTGAGGCTCGTGTGCCTATCGTGTGACGGCAGGTTTTTGGATTGCTAGGAATCGGCGCTCAGCTAGCAAGGTCCTCATGTCGCGTTAGGGCCAGCGCGATTAGCATACCGTGAAAAAGCTTAATGGCCTTATCGTCGCTCTGCTGCGCATTGTCGCACTGGCGCCAGGATCAGAGAATTTTGCGGTCAATAGCTACACTCGCAAAGAGGCGACGTTGTAGCGCCATTTACCCTCAGGTCGCCAAACAAAGCCAAGGACCGCAACACAAGCATCCCATGAGAAATCAACTCCTCGTTAGCATGCGCATCGAAGAAAATGTCGAATCGGCAAGGAAACGCACTCCCTGCCGCTTATGCTGCTCTGCCTCGGCATCGATCATCCTGATACTTTTTCTCGCCGGATGCTCGACTGCTGGGCCGCGCGGTGCCGAACTTGCCGCAACAGGCGGTAAGAGCGCACGTAGTGCTAGCGCCACGCTCACTGCCCTTGGCGACGCAGCACAGGGGGCAGTGGAAAAGCGAGAACTCACAGTAGCATTCGGCAAGCAGGCTCAGGCGCCTGACGCGGTTTTGAACGACATGACTGAAGCGGCAGATGCGATCTACCAGCGGGCGCGTATGCTGGACCAGATTGGCAATGCTTACGATGCATTCGGCAAGCTTGCCGCATACAATGCATCAGATCCGATTTCCGCGGCATTTAAGAATCTCGATGGCGCAACCCAAGCTTACGCTACAGCTATCCATGCGACGCTGCCGGCTGGCTTTTCAGAATTAACCCAGGCGGCAGGGGCTCTAACTGGGCTCTTCGTCAATGCCCGGCGCGACCAGATGCTCTACGAAGGCAGCGCACAATTCAGGCAGCGGCTCGTCGCGATTGATAAACTGCTCCGATACGAATTGGTATATTACACATCAATGCGTAAAGACGCGGCGGAAAAGCAACAGATGCTGCTCGACGCCGCCGTTGAAAACAACTTGCTCGATGCGAGTTCGCTTATCGCCGCTCATCTTACAGTGACGGGAGCTACTGCCGATAAGACGAAAATAGCCGATTTTGTCGCCCCGAAGGGGGCCATGAAGGCCGAATGGGCCAAGGCGATCAAAGCGATCCTTGCGCGGCGTGCGGATACCGAGTTTGCGGCCACACAGAAAGCGCTGGAGGGTAGTGCCGACCTCATCACTAAGCTCATCAAGGCGCATGAGGACTTTGAGGCGAAGAAACCGCTTTCCTTGGACGAGATCGCCACTGAGACAGCTAGCATACAGGCGCTCGCTGATGTTTTCCTCAAATACAAAAAAGCCTCCCAATAATCCACCGTTCCCATGCCTACGCCCAATATCAATCCTCAGTCAGATCCAACCCTCTTCGCTCCAATCTCCACTTACTGGCTCACACTTCAGCCCCAATACTCTCGCTTGCGCCAGGCTTGCGTGGACGATCAACAACGAGAAGATCTCGACCAGCGTTATGGCGACGCCGAGGCCGCGTATTGGGCGGCTGTGCGGCATGCACTAGTTGACAACAATGCTACGGTTAAAGAACTCGTTGGGGAACTCAACCAGATCACGACCGATCTGACGACAAATCTGCAAACGCTTCAAAACATTGCCGCGGTCATCAACCTGATCGCGCAAGGCGCCAAGCTCGCTGCCTCGCTCGTTACATTGGCGGCGCCCTAAGGCGGAAATTTTTTTATGAATAGCACCGGGCGTTTGATTTTTATCATACTTGCGAGCTTGGTCGCGCTTTTCTGCGTGGATATTCTAGCCAAGTATCTGATGGTTTTTGTTACGACCGAGCAGGGGTTCTTCACCAAACTGAACGATCAAATTGGCGGCATTAACCCGCGGGAAACCAAGATCGTTGGTTTCGCATTCGCAGTAGGTGTATTGGGTGCATTTGCATTCTATTTCGGTGTCTTTGTGGGGTTCATCGGGCGCGAGTCTCGCGATAAAACCCTGCAGTATTTCGGATTCGGATGGTCTAATTTGGGACGGATTTTCCTGTTTTGCGTAACTGGGGGCATTGTCGCGGCCGTATTTCAGTCTGCACAATTGCAGGCATTCACACCGATCCAGGCGTTCGTTCTCGGGGCAACTTGGCCATCGGTAGTCACGCAAATCATGTCAGGCGACGGTTCCAAAATGACCTCTGGAGCACGGATGACAGATGCTTCGCCCGCAAGTATACCAGCGCCAGCCGGACAGTCAGCAAAGGACGCCGAGGTGAATATTTGACATAGCCGCATTCCAACCCAAGTTACTACCATGAGTTTTCTCCAATCCGGGATAAAAAGTTACGTGCAAGCCAGTGTTCCGATGATCGGTGTCGATGCCACAACCCAAGAGGCGGTAGACGCACTAAAAGCGAGCGGGTATGGCACCGTATATACCGTGACGCCGGAAAAGAAACTCGCCGGGGTAATTACTTTCTGTGACCTTGAGAAGCTAAGCACTACAGACGCGCTTCGCCCAAAGAGTGCCAAAGATTTATCGACCGATACACGAGTGGTCGCTATCCGTGAAAACGCTGAACTTTGGCAATTGCTTAAAATCATGAATGGAGAAAACGCGGCAAACAAGCGCTTTGAACGGATACCCGTCGTGGACAGCGATAAACGCCTTGTCGGCGTGGTGGACAGGAGCAGTCTTCGATCTGCGCTTGAAACGGTGCAAATTCCGCTGAGTGGCTCTGCAATGCTTTAGTCGTGCATTCTGCGGGGAAGACCCATTTCCGACGCAAGGCTAGGACACGCATCGCGACATTATGGAAGGTGCTGAATAGCGGTTTTGTGCTCTGGCTGTTATCGACTGTCTTGGTAGCCTCTGTTGGTCACCTCGTTGCAGACTGGCAACAACAAGCGAAGGATGAAGCAGAGAGGCGGGAAATGGTGCGTAAGCTCGACACCGAAATCTCAAGTCGCTTAGGGCTCCTCAACGACATCATATCACTCAATATCGACAGACGACTAAGCGAAGGGGCGACATTTTGGTTCAAAATTCTCGACGACCCATCGTCTGCCTCGGACTCACCAAATATATAGAGGAGTGATTTCGATTTTAATCTCAAGGTCACGCTCCCAACCACACTAGACGACGCTGATGTCGCAGAGCGTCGCGCGGAAGTCATCAATGCTTCAAGGAGCGCATATGGTCGGTCTCGGCTTGAAGTTGAGACAGCGCTAGGGATGGCACGCGAAGAACGGGCCGGGTTGCAAATGCCGCCGGCAACATCCATTGCCGCGCCTCTGGAGAAGCCTGCGCCGATTGTGCCGCCGTTGGCTAAGCCTGAGGCCCCGCCCGCGAGACCGCTCCCGCCGTCTCCGCCCTCAACCCCTGGCCGGGGAGGCAAGGAGCACAAATACCTTCAGACGTTTATCAAACAGTGGGCGGAAGGTATGGGCTGGCGAACGACAATCGAGGCGCCTGTGCCTGGGAACGCGGGAAGCATTGATGTGCTTCTTTCGAAGGGTGAGGTGAGCATTGCCTGCGAAATTTCCATGACGACTTCGCCAGCGCACGAGGTTCGCAATTTGGAGAAATGCGCTCGCGGCGGCTTTTCGCATGTGGTCTCTGTGTGCGCAGAAGAGAAACGAGCGACCGAAATTGAATCGGCGGCTAGGCTCGCGATTGGCGAAGACCTACTTGCTTGTATGCGCTTTCTCACGCCTCCTCAGCTTTTCTCGTTCGTGGGAGAGATCGACGCCAAGAGCGCGGCCACCGACACGACTGTGAAGGGGTATCGCGTAAAGGTGAGCTATCGCCCCGTTGACCAAGCCGAGCGGGCGGAGCGGATGGAGAACGTTGCCGGTGTCATCGCGAAGTCGCTCAAAAGAATCGGGAGCAAAAAGAAACCGTAGCAATCTAGTGTGAGCGACACGGCTGACGAACGACAAAGTCGTGAGTGCCGAGATAAAACACCTAGGGAGTCGGGCACTGCAAGAATCGTAGTCGGAAAGAATCAAACCATGTTGGACGGGACACATATGATGCACTGAAGGCTTGATCATGGGATGCAGCGCACATCTCGTCCGTTTCATTCCGCCCAAACCATGAACAATAAAATCCGAGAAGCAATCGCCACCATCAAAGCGCAGTTCGCAATCATAGAAGCCGAGATTGACCGATTGCAAGTCGCGGGAAATCCGAATGCTCTATCCATGACGCTCAGAGAATTCATCGACACCGAGCTTCTCGGAGCAAAGCGCATTCGGAATTTCACCTTCACTTGGACGATGGACCCGCCTAAAGGACGCGATCGACATGAAGCGAAAGACAGTCCTTTCAAAACCGTTGGTGATATGCCGGTCTATCATTTCGTCCAATTTTATACGCTGGAGATGTTCATGTGCCATCGGGGAGTAGGCCAGAGCGCGGTGAGAAAATTAACCGCAGATTTTGCGCATTTTGGGATCAAGTGGCCGTGCGAGGAGTCGACACCGGAGAAGGTGGCAAGCAACAATCAGGAAATATCGCGGGTGCGCCTAAACACTTCGGACTAAGAGAAACACCCTAGGCGAGTCCGCTTGACGGAGTATTGATTCGGCGGCCTTCTCTACGCCCAAGCGATGAGTAGTCGCCTAGCCGAGCAGACGGGAGCGAGGCGGTCACCTAAGTCCACGCGAAGGTTTCAAATCTACGACGGCACGGCGGGCCAGCCATGCTTCGTGAATTACGGAGTATTGCATGAAAACACTGGCCCGTATGTGCGCGCTCGTTGGCGCACTTAGCTTGGGAGTTTCGTTGTCGGCGCAAGTTGCCGCTGGGACACCGTCCAATTCGGCAGTAAGCGTAGATACGCAAACAATGATCGATGCGCTCAAGCTGCGCGGTGATCTTTCCAACGCCGTGCTCAGAGGAGAAACGGATACTGACAGCGCTATCGCGCGACTCCGTTCTGCCAATTTGCCTTCAGGACTGCAGATCGATACCGACGCCGGCTTTGCCTATGCGGCCATCGATGTGGGCCAACGGCTGCTTGTCCTGCGCAAACCCGCCGAAGCAGAGCAATTCTTCCTAGCGGCCGAATCGTCCTTGGCTGAACTCGTTCAGCGCACCGATGACACTCAGGCCCAGGGCAAAGCCCAGTTCCTTCGCAAGCTCTCCTACATTCGCGGCAATTATCTGAAGGAGGCGCCCCAAGCCTTAATAGATATTGACCAAGCCATCGCTCTGCAGCCCGACGACAAGGGCCTGCAACGAGCCAAGGCGGCTCTGGCTAAGTTTAATGCTCCGATTTCGCTCCCAAACTCGAAGGGCTGAACCATGAAAAAGCTCACCCTTCTCCTCGCTGTCTCAATACCTCTGGTCACTGCCCTACCTGCGCAAGTGCAGGACTACATTGTTACGCCTTCAAGTCTAGCCGACTGGCAGGTCAACGGGGCCGACCCCGCCACCTTGCAGGCCCAAAGCATACTCAGTCTGCCCGCCGGGGCCGAACTAGCCAGAACCTTTAGCAACGGAGCTGTAATCCTCTACACACAATCCAGCCCGCACTTCGGAGCAGTGTCGGCAGATTGGCCAATCGTGCAGGTTGGGCCCGCAGCTTTAGCGCTGGTCCAAAAAGGCGTCATCGGAGAAGTCGTGTTGCTAGTAGGTAATACCGTCACCCCGCTACCTATTGAGGTCCCACTGGATTCCAACGGCAATACCATGCAACCCCTGGAACTTGTTCTGGGCTACGATCCTATCGCAAAAGTCGGCTTAGTGACATTCGGCGACCAGGCTCTATCATTTAACAGCCCAACGAACAGCTCGTCTGTAAATGTGGCGATGACCGCCGGGGAGAAAACTCCCTGGGCGCAGGATTCACTCGAAGTGTTGGTCATGGGACCAGACGACGGGATCGATCCGAGCGGCAGCAAAACAACCAGCGCTGATGCGGCAAAGCAATCAGCCATGCTCAAATCCGCCGCAGAGAAACTGCGCGAAGCGCGAGGGATGATCGGCGGCACTCCAGGTAGTGGAACAGCCGCAGGTAAAACGACCATAGCCAAAGCAGGCGGAGGTCTAGAAATCTACACGCCCGGGGCGGTGCGCCATCACGCGGCAGTCGTGCGGACGACTATTGCCCAAAGTCTCAAAAAGTAACCGGAGACTCTGGCCATGAAAAAATTATTCGTGATTTTACCCCTCGTAGCGGCGAGCTACCTGAGCGCCGTGCAGTCTGGGCTCGATACCAGAACCGGCGTAACTATAATAGACCGGCTGGTCCCTGCTAAACCGGTTTCCCACACCGAACAGGTGCGTTTCACTACGACGATCACGTCGTCGTCCACTCTCTCAAGCACCTTGACGGTCCAAGGCGAGAGCACTGTGACTTGCACGAACAATGGGACTGCCATTACCGGGCAGGAATCTTCCGTCACCACGGTGACGCTACGGCCCGGCGAATCCTATCCTATGACCATGGCCGGCTCGGTCTCTTCAGGAACCGGAGCATACGAACTCAGCTTCACCGCCCCGCAAGGGTATACGGTCTACATCGACGACCAACCCGTGGACTTGTCTGTGAACAGCGTCAGCGGAACTTACAGCGACGATCACACAATAGAAATCCGGCCCAACGTAGCCTCATGCGGAGGCCCTTGGGGCACCTTCAGTGGCATCTCGATTGGCCAATCTCTCACATGGAGCGTTGGCTTGGGCGACCTGCGCACCGGTCGCAGCGCCGGGGGTATACAATTCAACGAATTGGACCTCACAAACAGTCCCGCCACTCGTGACCGACTCTTCTACTATGCCCCAGCAGCCAACGTCGGCCAAATCGTCGTGGTCTATGATGGACCATCCAGTCAGCGGCTAAGACAAATATGCGCCCCCGGCGGATTCACCGACCTGGTCGACATTACCGGAGGCTATGAAATCCGCTGCTACACCTGGAGTCAGGCGACCTGGACCGGAACCATGTATACGTTTACCGGCTCACCTTGGAAAACGATCAAGGTAGAATCGCCGGCCAGCAACCAGCTGAAGATCACTGAGACTCAGGGCTCGCTCGTGCATGTATCCAAGCTGACCGGAACGGGAACAGTTGTGGCGACCGGTGCAACCGGCGGCGATTCAATCGTCACGACCGGTGGTTACACCATTCACACCTTCAACTCCAGCGGGACCTTTACGGTCGGTTCGGGCATTTCGACGGTGGATTACCTTGTGGTTGGTGGCGGTGGTGGCGGTGGCGGGTCGGTAGGCGGTGGTGGTGGCGGCGGCGGCGTCGCTACGGGCACTGTGTCTGTCTCGGCTCAAGCGTATGGGATTACGGTTGGTGCTGGCGGTGCTGGCGGCGCCCTTTTTGCTGCCGGTTCAAGCGGCGGAAATTCTGTTTTTAACGGTATCACGGCAATCGGGGGAGGCGGCGGTGCGCACAGTGGATCTGGTGTATCTGGCGGATCAGGCGGCGGCGGTGCTCAAAATACCGCCGGTGGCGGTGCTGGAACTGGCGGGCAAGGCAATAGTGGTGGTGCTGGCGAAGCTGGCCCGAATTACTGCGGCGGCGGCGGTGGTGGCGGCGGTGCGGCCGGAGCGAATGCAACCACGATTGACGGTGGCAACGGCGGTAATGGCTACTCATCTTCAATCACTGGAACCGCCGCTAGCTACGGCGGCGGCGGCGGCGGCGGTAAGTGGGGGCCTAGCGGCGTGGCAGGTTTGGCCGGCTCTGGCGGAACTGGCGGCGGTGGCGCCGGCAGTAATGATGTCTCAAATCCTTCAGTGGCAGGCACCGCAAACACTGGCGGTGGTGGTGGTGGTTCCGGGGATAACGGCGACACTGGGTCAGCCGGCGGATCGGGTGTCGTCATCATCCGCTACATGGCGGTGACTCCTGGTGTCTACACCTGGACTCTGGAAGAGGGTGACGGCACCACGGTCCTTCGCGCCACCAAGCACACCAGCAGTGTGCCGACTAGCGGCCAGCGTGACGATGTGGTCGAGGTGCGCACGGGCACGACTTCAGGGACGGTCGTGGCCAAAACCAAGTTTCACTACGTCAATCAGTCGTGGGGTGAAATGCTCGACAGCGTGATCGCCGATCCCGACTCCGGCGGCACGCAACTAACCACGAGCTACACCTACTACACCACCAGCACGGACCTCGGCAATTACCAGAAGGTAAAATCAATCACTTACCCCACTGGCAACTGGGTGGTCTACGAATACTACAATGACTTCAATACTCGTGGGCAGCTGAAATACGAATATCACCCATACTTGGACTCGCCCACTACGGCCGCCAGCTATTCGACGACTGCGGGACGCGTGATCTACTACACCTACACGCAGGACTGGACCGGCCGCTACCGCCTGCCTTCACTCCGGCAAGAGAGCACGACGGATCCTTCCACCAACACAACTTACACCACGGCCTCGACGACCTGGACGCCCGACACCAGCACCTATACGGGGATTGTGCGGGTAAAAACCGACGCAGCCTATTATCGCGATGTCTCAAACAGCCATACCTCACACGTTGAAGTCATCCGCGAGGATGCGGATCCGGACTTTGCCGGTCACCCTTATCTGACCAAGAATGCGGACCAAACCCAAACCTCTTGGAGCGTATCCCGTGGCACTTACAATCCCTCAACCGGGGTATTCACGGTGGGCACCGGCGGCGATCATTGGCGGGAAATGAAGTTCAACGGCTCCACCAACAGCAGCGGAGCTGACACCGTGACCGGATACGATAGCCAGTCGTGTGAGCCGATCTACATGATCGCAAATAAATCCACGCTCGATGTCACCATTCGCATTGCCCAAGGCGTAATCTACCGCAAGGCCACCTACGTTTACATCGGCAGCGGCAACTTCACGTTGATGACGAATGTGGACTCCACCTACGATGGAGAGAATCATCTGACCCAGACACTGGGCAATAATGGGGCCCTGACCTCATACTCCTACACCGACGGCCAGCTTACAAGCACGGTCGACCCGACAGGCATCGAGACGGATTTCACTTACGACGTTGTGGGCCGTGTCGCCACGTCCGTCAAAAAAGGTGGCACCGCGGCGGACATCACAACCACCAACACCTACGACGGCGCTAATCATGTGACCCAGGCAGTGACTTCCGGTGGCACGCATTCGCTGACGAGCAGTGCCGAATACAACCTCGACGGCACGCAAAAGAGCACCACAGCGCCGGGCAGTTACAAAACGACCTATGCCTATACCTCCAGCGGCAACGTGGTCACGTCAACGCTGCCTGGGGCCGCGAGCCCAACTCAAGTCACCGAAGTGTATCGCGACGGACACCCGAAGAAAACGACCGGCACCGCTGTGGCCGTCGCCCAGTATTCTGGCTATACGGTCAACAGCGGTGGCACGATCACCCAACAAATTAATTTCGGCACGTCCTCTTCGGCCAATCTGACCAAGATCACCACTGACTGGCTCGGGCGAACAATCACCGAGACAAAACCCGGCTGGACCTCAGGAAGCACAGTCACACGCTCTTCCTATTACAACAATTCCGGGCAGCTCTACAAGGTGACCCAGCCCGGCCTGGCCGACACGCTCTACACCTACGACACCCTTGGTCATCTCAGCAATGAGGGCTTGGACATCGACGGCACGAGTGGAACACTTGATGCGGGCAACAATGATCGCATTACAGTCCACGATTGGGCGTATTTCTCCACCGGCACTGGTGTCTGGTGGCGGAAAGATACCACGAGCACCTATCCGATTAGTAACGACAGCGGCACGTTGAAGCTGGTGAGCGAGATTGACACCCAACTATCCGGCTTTACGGCCGCCGGCAGCGGATACACCCGACTGAGTCGGTCCGACAGCTACGATGTGTTCGGTAACGTAACGACCACTTACACTGAGGTAGCAAACTACGGCAAATCGGCCGTCACAACCACAGTCGTTCCCAGCTCGCACATCAACGCGGTGCAGACCTACTACAACGGGCTCCTGGCATCCAGTGAAGACACCTCTGGTGTAACGACGACCTATGGTTACGATGACCTCGGTCGGCAGACCACGTCGGTCGATCCCCGCACTGGCACGACGACGACCGCTTACGTGTCTGGCACGAGCCAGGTTTCTACCGTTACAGACCCTCATAGCAAAGTGCAGGCGACGTATGCCTATAACGACACTGGCAGAGTGAGCAGCGTCAAAAACGTCCTTAACAAATACATCTACTATGAATATTATCCCACCGGGCAAAAGAAGCACGAATGGGGCGACACCACGGTCCCAGTAGAATACGCCTATGATAACTGGGGCCACCAGATCACCATGGCCACATACCGTGGTGGCTCGGGTTGGACCAGCTCGACTTGGGGCACGGGCACGGCTGATTACACCCTCTGGGTCTTCGACGAAGGAACCGGTCTGCTGAAGGAAAAATATGATGCGGCGAACGTCACACTTACTCTTGGCGTCGTGACGCCCATTTCTGGCGCCAAGAAAATCGCCTACACCTACAATCAGGCTGGGCAGGTCAAGACCCGCACCTGGGCCCGCGGTGCATTGACAACCTACTATTACTTCGGAGAAGGATCCGGCGAGCCGGTTACTGGGGAGCTGCGCATGGTGGACTATGCAGACGCCAGCATGACCGACCTACAATATACCTACAACCGACTCGGCAAGATGGCCACAGTAACCGACTCTGCCGGCTCGCGCACCTTTAACTATGATCTCTCCGGCAAATTAGAGCTGCAAAGCGAAGTGCTCGGCACCACGAGCACGGACTTTTATCGCGACCTCCGGATCACCTACGGCTACGACACCGCGACCGGCGTGGTCGGACGCCCTCACGCCTTAGAGTTGGGCACCTCTACCTCGGCCACCGCGGATCAAAATCTTACCTACGGCTATGACGATGGCACTGGCGGCACCGGCCGTCTTACCTCTGTGGCGGCCGGCGGCCAGACTTTCAACTACAGCTACACGAGCAGTTCCAACCTGATCTCGACGGTTGCGAATTCGGCTCTGAACTACACCGACAGCCGCACCTACGAGACCTATCACGACTGGACCACCGAGCGCAAAACGACTTGGGGCTCAACTCCGGTGACCAAAGCCCAGTTTGACTACAACGAGGACGACATGGGCCGGACTACGGCTGTCACCAAGACCGGAGAATTGTTCGGCCGCTACAATCACGCCGCTACGCCTGGCTTGAAGACCAGTTACGGATACTCCGATCGTAGTGAAATTACTTCAGAAACCTCCGCGGATTTAGACTCCACGCCGGTAAACATCGCGGGCCGCCAGGACACCAATTATGCTTATGACAACATCGGCAACCGCACGTCGTTCACCCACAACTCGCATACGGTTTCTTACACGCCTAACGCGGTCAACCAATACGACCACCGAGATGTCGCTGGTTATTTTGATGTCGCCGGCGCAGCCCCGGGGTCGACCGTCACGATAACGACTCATGGAGGCGGCGGCAGCACTGATACCGCCAGCCGCAATGGCCAGTATTTCTTCGACGCTTACGCCATGTCGAATTCAGGTGGTTCGGTCTACTCCCAGCTCGATATTACCGACAACACCACCCCGACGCCATACACGGGCAGCACGGACGCCTTTGTCGCCAAAACGACGGAGGGGTTTGTCTACGATGCCGACGGCAACCTTTCTTCGGATGGCCGGTGGGACTACACGTATGATTCCGAGAACCACCTGATTACGGTCCAGACCGACGCGGCTGAAGCGCCGTCCGCTCTTCCGGCGCAAAAGCTTACCTTCCTCTATGACTATCTCGGTCGACGGATCAGCAAGGTTGTCCAAAGCGGCTCAGGGTTTGGCACCACGGATCTTTCTCTGCGCTTCGTCTACAATGAATGGAACCTGATGGCCGAACTCGATCACCTAGCGAGCGACGCAGTTGTCCGTTCCTACTATTGGGGACTTGACCTTTCACGCCCTAGGCATGACGCCGGCGGAATAGGCGGCCTGTTGATGGTCCAGGGAGCGTTCCTCAATGCCGAAACAACCTCCACGGACACAGGCAAAACGCTAGTCGCAGTTTACGATGCGAAAGGGAACCTACACGGAATGCTCAATACGGCGTCTGTTTCCGGAGCCGGCGGAAGCACATACAGCGCCGGCAGTCTTGTGGCGGCCTACGAATACGACGCCTTCGGCAATATTTTAAGGACATCAGGTCCCTATGCCGGCTCAAATCCATTCTGCTACTCCACTAAATACACGGACATCGAAACTGGCTTGGTCTACTACGGCCTAAGATATTACAGCCCCAGCCTGGGCAGGTTCATCAACAAGGACCCCATCGAGGAGAAGGGAGGACTCAACTTGTATGCGTTCTGCGGTAATAACGGGATCAACCGATGGGATCTCTTGGGCCAAGTCTTGGATGACCCAAGTATCGCGTATTGGAACAACTATGTGAATTCCCATAGCGTGGTGCCGCTGATCAATGCTGGCATCAATGGTGGCATCAATGCGGTCACTAGCCAATACGCTAAGAATTTAGGAGTTGGGTCTTTCCAGATGGCCACAGGCGGAACTTTTGCAGTCGGAGCTTTTGTGGCGCTCACGAACCCAGAATTAACTATTCCCGCTGGCATCTTCACCAGTGGAGTATTTGTTGGAGGTGTTCTAGGAGCCGTGAAGGGTTTTAGCACAGTGGCCTCTACGATCACTGAAGGCCCAACAAGCAACAACACAGCGTATTTTCAGAACCTTAGCGGCAGTGCCTACGGGCTCTTAGGCCAAGTTGCCACTGAAGTTACAGGAAACCCCGCCTACCGTAACGGCGGAGAGCTCTTGGAAAGCTTTGTTGGTCTCGGCTCTGCCACAAAAGATCTTTTTGAAGCCAAGGGACTACTTGAGCAAGCTAAAGCCCTGTCCGACACCGGCTCAAGTGCGTGGGACGTAGGACACGGGCTCTTTGATTTTACGGAATCGTTGCACGGTAATGCCCCGGCCTCGCAGGCCGGAAGTGGACCATATCAGCAAACAATAGTGTCGTCAGGGAACACGGCTGCTCTTGCTTCTATTTCCATAAGCAACGTAGAGAAAATTATTGTTGATCCTAATACTGGGAAAATCACGATAGTTACTAAAGATGGTGGAGTTAAGCTAGTGGATCCGCCCACTGCAGCAGCAGATCCCAACAACCAAGCCCCAATAATGGGTTACAACACCAATCCACCACCCCCTCCGCTTCCAAGAACGCAGTTGTGAGATAAACGCAGTTTTCTTCCGTATTATCAGTATTAGCATGTCATCAGCACCAAAGACACTCACGCAGCAACGATCCTTTGCGATTTCATCTATCGCAATTGCAATTCTAGTGGAAGAATTTCTGCACAGCATTCTTGCGGTGCTTGTGCTGGAGGATCACATGACATCTATGACGATCTTGCATATTATGAAATATGAGTTCGCGCTATTCTTAGCGGATTTTGAATACAGTAGAATCGCACTGTCGGTGTTGGGGGCTTACTACTTATTTGAATTAGCCATTCCGGACAAACCTGTGCTTTTGTTTATTTATATCAGCAGCGCGATTATCCCTGCTTTAGGTCTTTATTTTTTTAGCGCTCAATACGCGGTAATGTTCATAGGAGAGCATTTTTGGCTAAAGCCGATATTCTTTCAGTCATTAGCATGCGTGATTACGGGATTAGTTTGGTCATCATATTGTTCACGCACTCTCGGGAGAATGAGAGACCAAGCTGGTGTCCCGTAGGCAAAACGCGTTGAGCAAATAGTGGCAACAATAACGAAGAGGATGCCACTATTCTGCCGCTCCATCCCGACCGTCGGCCGCTCGTCAAGAATGCTGGCCAGCAAAAGCGCCCTATGCCAGTCGCGCGACCGCCTCAGCAGAATCAGTTCTTCCGCAAGTTCCGGTAACGCCCCGGGTGATCGCAATGCAATATCTGGCCAAAGATACTACAGCCCCTCCCTAGGGGGGCATAAACTGACCTGCCGTAAGCAGAACAAAAAACAATCAACTGCATGACAAAACTCGAAACGGAGCTGACCGCGGCCGCTGTCGAAGCCTATAAGGCAGTCCGTGTGTTAGAAAATCCAGAGCAGAAAAAAGCGACTATCGAATTGCCAATTCGGACAAGCATAATTCTCTGCTTTGAAAATGGAGATGTTCGATCGACAGTTCTAATGTTTGGGAAACCAATTGGACGCGTTGTTCCAGTAATTCTCGCTTTGTCCCTTGCACTCGCATTAACGGCAGCCTGGTTCATACCATACAGGTCGTTAGCGATTACAGTAGGAAGCCCGATGATACTTGTTTTTCTTCTGATTTGCCAACATGCGAGAGTTACTTGGGTGCTACGTAACAGATTGCGTGCTGTTGCAGAAAAAGCTTTGAGTGCTCAACTCGCGAACTGAAGTTTTGCACCTCCGCATAGCGCTATCTCCAAAGGCAATGGTGGCCATTGCGAGGGCCACACCGTTGGAGACCTCCTCGTAGTAGCCACCATTGCCTCTGGAGGCTATGATGCCGGCTGCCAGCGGGCTTGCGTCACGTTGAAATGCACGTCCCCTCGATTACAAAATAACAACGGAACATGCGATAGTGGTCCGTTGACTTAATCTCTGTCGTCCTAATCGTCTGTGCAAATAAGGACGCGCTATGGCAAAGAAGCATGTCATCGACCACCAGAAAGCGAAGTCAGTAGGCATCTGGCTTCGGTAAGCGTCCGGCCGGGTGCCTCACTGCGACGTATTGATGGGCACTGATGTGATGTCTCAATGGTGACTATTGCGACGTAGCAATGGTCACCACGACTAATAGCAATCCGATCTCACGCTGCCGGCT
>Ga0265327_10000319_pt1 | contig 91814 bp, 73 predicted proteins | sample 41621metaG_FD_202089 | JGI IMG/M metagenome (GOLD analysis project Ga0265327, IMG submission 202089) | Rhizosphere microbial communities from Carex aquatilis grown in University of Washington, Seatle, WA, United States - 4-16-21 metaG | ecosystem: Host-associated > Plants > Roots > Rhizosphere...
GGTACACCTACCCGCGCCGTTTGTTTTAACCATCACGGATGAAAAAAAGTATTTTACTGATAGCGGTTTTACTGGTGGGCATGGCGGCACAGGCGCAGTATTTTAATGTGCGTGATCCGTTGCATTCCATTTTTTCCGACCTGAGTAATGTTGTCCCTTTCAACCAGAAATATTATTGTCTCGGTAATGCTGTTGACAGTATTAATGACGAGCATAACGGTAGTTTTTTAGGCGTGTATGGAATGAAGTTTGCAGTATATGATGCGAATGGGCAAAAATTGAAAGATACGATCTATCAACGGTTAGATAAATTCATACTATATACGCTCTATTCCAATTTTCATCAGATCGACAGTAGTCATTTTATATTCGGAGCTTGCAGCACAGATACAGGCAGCTCGGCACAAAATATGCATGCCAATCTATTTGTGATTGATACCGGCGGACATGTTACACAGGTAGGAGATTACACGCAACCATACTGCACGTACAACTGGTATCAATTTATAGATCTGAAACCAGATAATGCGGGCCATTGGCTGATGCTCTGCACAATAGAATGCAGCGCAGGAACGAATAATTTTCTATTGACAAAGCTGGATAGCAGTTTTCATATCATCTGGACCAAACAATACGCTACTAGCTGGTGTGAGACTCCTAAACGGCTGCTGGTGGAGCCCGGCGGCTATTTAATGGCAGGCATGCGGGACAATAGTAATACGGTGCAAAAAAATTTCTATTCGCAAGCGCTACTCATAAAAACCGATACATCAGGTAACCAGCTTTGGGAATATATGGGCCATAGTGGTGTATTGACCGGCCCGGCAATGGACGTGATCCGGACACAGGACGGCGGATACGTGTATTGTGGTACCGGCAGCGGTTATGAATATTTGTCTGCTAATGGTTCTTCATCAGTAATCTGGTGGCGTGGCTGGGTAGAAAAAATAGACAGCAACAGGAATGTACTTTGGAATCATACGATTGGTCCAATAAATAGCGGTTGGGGCGCAAACGATCAGAATGTGATCAAAGAATTAGCCAATGGTGATTTGATGATATCGGGCAGCATTGTTGGCGCTACCTGGCTGGTTGGTACGGACACGGCAAATATTAATCGTGGTTCTTTAATTAAATTGGATGCTAACGGAAATACCTTATGGGCAAGACAATACGCCACGCCGCAGGCGGATACATTTTCCTATTTCATCTACGATATGAAACCAACACCTGATGGAGGTTTTGTAATGGTCGGTCAGGCTAAAGACGATACTTATCCCTACGAAAATCCTACGCAACGCGGCTGGATTATCAAAGTAGACAGCAACGGTTGCAGCGGGCCTGATGACCCACAATGCTGGCCGCTGGCGGTTGCCAATACCGTAAAAAATAACCAGGAGATCAGCGTTTATCCCAATCCGGTTACCGATGTTTTACAAATAAACAATCCGCTGTCAAATGCAATGCTGTTGCAGCTTACAGACATCACGGGTAAATTACTGTTACGACAAACGGTAGCAAAAGGACATGCTGAAATTTCATTACAATCCTTTTCGCCGGGCATGTATCTCTACAGGTTTACCGATAGTAAAGGATACGTGCAGGTAGGGAAGTTAGTGAAACAATAAAAAAGGCCGCCTGATTTCAGGCGGCCTTTTTCAAATTATATCAGTCCGATCTTATTTATGAACATTGAATTTACCCTCAGTTACGGTAAAGTTAGTGCCCGTTGCACTGAACGTACCGGCAACGCTGTTGTTTTGATCAGATGTGATCACTACCGATCCGGATAACAGCATTTCCATTGCGGAATTTGGATCGATTACACTAACAGCAGACACATTTCCTGTATTGCTGAATCCGATCGTATAAGTACCGGGACCATTATAAGACGTCATTTGTACGGCAATGCCCTTACCGCTATTATCCTGACCGATAACCTGGAAACCGATCTGTGTGGAAACGATTGTGCTGGTTGCCGTCCATTGTGTGCCATTTATTTTTGCACTCATGGTTCCGTAATTGATTCCGCCATTATTGCCGCCGCCACTGCTTCCGGAACCTGGATTCCAGTTAACGCCGCCCGAAGGAGTCGCGTTGTAATCCCCATTATTGCATGAAGACATGGTTGCACAAGCACCAGCTAATAAAAGGGCTGAAAGGATAACTTTTTTCATGAGCTCAATTTTACGGAGTATAAAGATAATATCCTGCCTGATGTTACAAAATATTATTGCCCATTATTTTCCGCCAAACACCACCGAAATATCCCAATTAAATATTTTTTGGAAACCGAGCCTTCCTGAATCGTTGAGTATCAAAATAAAAATCATTCTTAGACGTTATCATGCTTTAATATTTATTTTGCCGGATGAATCTGATCTGCAAACCATTTTTTAGGCTTGTATTTTTCCTTTCGTTGTTTTTTTGTTCAGACGTTCTTGCGCAGAGGGTCTACGACGGCGTGGTGAATGATGCCAATACCCGTCAGCCCTTGCCTTTTGCCACCGTTCACCTGGCGCACAGTACACAAGGCCAGATTACCGATCTCAATGGTCGTTTTAAACTGGTTGTTCCGGAAAACGAGCGGGTCCTCGAAATTTCCTACCTCGGTTACGAACTGCTCCGTTACGAAATCAAACCGGCGGATTCTTTTCTTCGAATAGAGCTAAAACCCGCCGGCAGTGCGCTTAATGAAGTAGTGATCAAACCGCCTTACGAAAAAATAAAACGCATTCTTAACCTGGCCATTGCCAACCGGGACAAGCATAACCCTGATAAATATGACGCTTACCGGTGTCGGATCTACTATAAAATGACCGCCGATGTTATTTTACCAGATAGCACGCCGGGAGCAAAAAATGCGAAAGATTTGATGGACGACCAACATTTGCTGATGACCGAAACCTATAGCATCCGCAGCTGGAAAAAACCTGCGCAATTGCAGGAAGATATTGTCGGCTCACGTCTTTCGGGATTTAAGAAAAATTATTTTACCAATATCATCACCGATGTATTGCCTTTTCATTCGGCCAACGATTATTTGCAGCTCAATGGAAAAGATTACCACAACCCGGTAAGCAAAGGTTATTCGGCCCGGTACGATTTTAACCTGGACAACGAAATGCTCCAGGGTAATGATACGATTTGGCAATTTAGTTTTCATCCGAAAAAAGGAACCGAGGGGTTAGAAGGGCAGGTGTATATCAGTTCAGATGAATATGCGATTGCATACCTGATTGCAACTGCCTACGATGCAACGCTGCGCCGTACGGTAAGGGTAGAGCAGCAATACCAGAAAACAGCCGGACGTTGGTTTCCGCATATGCTCAATTATATCATAGACTGGAAACAAAAAAAAGACAGTATCACCTATGATATTTATATGAAAGGCACTTCGGGCATCGATTCTGTCAGCTATGGAATACCGGACGGTTTCCACTTTGATAAAATGCATACGATACGGCTTGAAAAGGGTGCTGATGAGCTGCATGACACCACCTGGAACCAGTTGCGCCCGGTTGCGCTGGATCGGAAAGAGCAGAATACCTATCATAATCTTGACAGCATTGTTGCATCCGTTCACGGCGAAAAACTGCTACCGTTTCTCGATAAGCTTATAGATCTGAAGGTACCGGTCAGTATTTTTGATATTGACCTGAAGCGTATTTATAGCTATAACCGTTATGAACACTCCCGCTGGGGAATTGGCTTGCAGACCAATGAAAAGCTCGTGAAATGGATGTCCGTAGGCGGATGGGCCGGCTATGGCGTGAAAGATGTACACTGGAAATATGGTGGTTTCGCAGAATTTTATCTCGATAGGTACAAAGAGTTTACCTTCAAGTTTGGTTACAATAATGATCTGCGGGATCCGGGCCGGGTGCAGTTAAATCCTGAGCTGGACAGGAATTATCTGCATGGGTTGCTGATGTATCGCGTGGATCAGATTAACAGCTATTATGCGCTTGTAAAAAAACGTATGGGCTATCTCACCGCAGAACTAATTGGCCGGTATGAGCAAATTACACCGAAATATGATTATGCTTTTACGCCGGAAAGTCAACCCGCATCGATGAATGAATTTACCAGCAAAGAAGCGATCCTTAATCTGCGATATGCCTATGCCGAGCATACCAGTCCTTTCTTTAACCGGTATATCAGTACAGGTACCAAATACCCGATTTTATATGGACGATTGGTATTCGGACAAATAGAAAGTGGAAACTGGAGCACACCATACACACAAGCGTTTTTAGGCGTCAGTTGGCAAAAACATATCAATAATATTGGCCAGGAGCGTTTGCTCATTATCGGTGGAAAATCATGGAGCGACCAGGCCTTGCCAATAAGCAAACTATTTGCCGGCAATGGTTTTCTTGCAGATAAAAGCTCGCTGTATGCTTTCGGCGGAATGATGACGATGCATCCGTACGACTACTACACGGATCAATTTATCAATTTTTACTGGACCCACAATTTCGACTGGAAACTTTATAAGCTCGATATGCCTGACATGCTATTCAGCTCTGCACCTTCTATCGGGCTTGCGTACAATTTGCTTTATGGCACCATGGATCATCGCGAAGCGCAGCAAGGTGTCAGCTTTGCCGTACCGGATAACGCTTATCATGAAACTGGTATTTTGCTCAACAATATTTTACGCTACAATCAAAAAGTATATTACCTCAGTTTTAATGTCGGTTATTTTTACCATTGGCTGGGTGATAAACTCAACGACAGGAACGGAAGGTTTGTGTTCGGGCTGGGTATTGAATTCTAAAAAAAATCGGCAGAAATTTTTTTTATTTGATCCTTTTTTTCAAAAGACTGCATTAGGGCCGCTCCTCGTGGAACGGCTTTTTGTTTTGTTTCATCTGCTGTTTACTAAATCGAAAAATTGGCACGCCATTTGGTACAATGAAGAGAAACAACAGATTAGCATGAAGAAATTTACGTTATTGTTTGCGTTCTTTGCGACACATTTTTTAACGAAAGCACAAACGCCGTTCCCGGCAAGCACAAATTATGTTTACGTAGGCGCCGCCGGCAAAAATGCATCCACAGATCCGTTGATGGTCTACACTACGAGCAACCCGGGCAGCGGACAGTTTAACAATGGAAACGCAATTACTGGCACGACAGAAAAAATAAATGGAGTCGGGCTAAATGCCGTTGATAATTTTTTGTACGGCATCAGTTTTCCTAATGGTGCGGCAGTTACCAGGGCAAATATGTACCGGATCGGCTCAGATGGTGTTGCCGTAAATGTGGGCAATATTTCCGCCCCTTTTGATCCGGCGCATCCCGCCGCTATTGCGTTTATTAATACTACCTCCGGTGTGGTAACGCCTAATAATACCTACTATTTCACCGCGTATCTCTACAAAGGAAGCCCGACAGTAATTCCTTATCAGGTAGGAAGTTTTGATGTTTTCGTTGGTGAAATCCCAGCTATTTCTACATTGCCAGCTAATTCAACAGCACCCATTACCAGCGTTAAATGGCACAAACTGGATTATTCAAACCCTGTTTTGACCACTGCTTTTCAGAGTTTCCTTAATCAGTTTGACTACCAGAATCCGGGTTACTCCGATGGTGGCTTTGAGGACATCGCTTTTAGTCCGGTCGACGGCAAGATGTATTCATACGTTAGCTATCCGGATGCTAATGGCGCGCTGGTAGGTCGTTTGGTAAGCGTTGATCCCGCCACCTGGACTGTTACACCTGTAGGAACCAATGCCAATACCACTCCGGGAACTGAAATGGCTGGTCTCATGTTTGATGCCGCAGCAAAACTCTATATGATCTTTACCAATGGTCAATACGGTACAGTTGATTTGACGACAGGCGCACTGAGTCCATTGGTTGCCTCCAACCTGCCATTATCAAACGGTAACTTACGTGGAGATCTGGCGGCAAATCCAACACCTGATTATACACCACTTATTTCAATCGATGCATTGAGTTTCGCAGCAAACGAATCCCGCGATTTCGCAGTGCAAATTCTTGAACAATCAGGTGGCATCAACTTCGGTTCGGTTTCTTTCCGTATCCCACTGCCGCCAAGTTTTACGTTCACTTATGGTACCGCTACTACTACTGTAAACGTAGATGGTGGCACCACAGTCAACAATTCCGATTGGGACATCACGCAAGTATCCGGCTACATTCTTTGTACGCTTAAAGCGGGTAAAACCATTCCTCCTTTCGGACTTTCCTCCGTCGGTTTCACAATTACACGGAAGGCTGGCAGTCCAGGCGGCAGTATCCAGAACTTCGCAGCCGTGATTGTAGCACATAGTGGTGGAGATAATAATAGTACAGACAACAGCAATGTGGTAAATCTGTCAACTTTGACACCGTAAAATGGTAAGTATTGTTGCATAATAAAAATGGCGACTCATTATGAGTCGCCATTTTCTTTTTATGCTGCAAACGATTTTTATTTTTTCAAGGTCAGCTTGAGCTCTTCCAACTGTTTGTCGTCAACACTGGAAGGAGCGTCCAGCATAACATCCCGGCCCGAATTATTTTTAGGGAACGCAATGAAGTCGCGGATGGTTTCTTGCCCGCCAAGCAGTGCGCACAGACGGTCAAAGCCAAAAGCGATACCACCGTGCGGCGGTGCACCGTATTCAAAAGCACCCAGCAGGAACCCGAATTTTTCTTTGGCTTCTTCTTCGCTCATACCCAGGGCAGCAAACATTTTTTCCTGCAGATCGCGCTGAAAAATACGGATAGAGCCACCGCCGATCTCCGTACCGTTGAGTACGATATCGTAAGCATTAGCTTTAATATCATTGTAGGGATGCTCATAGTACGCAAGACCTTCAGCAATTTTCGGATCGTTGTTGATCATTACCGGAATATGGTCTGGCTTTGGCGCCGTAAACGGATGGTGACGTGCTACCCAACGATTTTCGTTCTCATCATGCTCAAAAAGCGGAAAGTCGATTACCCAGAGTGGTCTGTACACATCCGGGTTACGCAGTCCGAGACGGTTGCCCATTTCCAGGCGCAGTTCACTCATTGCTTTGCGTGTGCGTGCTTCCGCACCCGCAAGAATAAAGATCATGTCGCCGGCCTGCGCACCGCTAAATGCAGCGATCTCACGCAGTTTATCTTCAGAGAAAAATTTATCAACACTGCTTTTGAAAGTACCATCCGCATTACATCTGATGAACAACAAGCCAGTCATGCCGATCTGCGGACGTTTTACCCATTCCGTCAACTCATCGGTTTGCTTGCGTGTATATTCGCTCGCACCCGGAACGGCAATAGCCAGAATTGTTTCCGCTTCGTTGGTTACTTTAAAGTCTGCACCGTTGAGCGCAGTACAGTATACCTGTTGTTTTGCTTTCAGGTTCTGAATCTTCATCTCAAAGCGGATGTCCGGCTTGTCGTTGCCATAATGCCACATAGCATCGTCAAACGTCATGCGCGGAAACGCTTCGGTCATTTCAATACCTTTTACATCACGGAAAATATGTTTGAACAAGCCTTCAAAAGTTTGCAAGATATCTTCCTGCTCCACAAAGCACATTTCACAGTCGATCTGCGAAAATTCCGGCTGGCGGTCTGCACGAAGATCTTCATCACGAAAACACTTCACGATCTGGTAATAACGATCGTAGCCACTTACCATCAACAGTTGTTTAAACGTCTGCGGGCTTTGCGGCAAAGCGTAAAACTGGTTTTCGTTCATGCGGGAAGGCACGATAAAGTCGCGTGCACCTTCTGGGGTAGAACGAATGAGGAAAGGCGTTTCAATATCAAGGAAACCCAATGTATCAAGATAATTACGAGCCGAACGGTTGACTTTGTAACGCAGCTCCAGGTTGCGCTTCAGTGTCGGACGACGCAGATCGAGGTAGCGGTACTTCATACGCAGCTCATCACCGCCATCAGTTTCTTCTTCAATAGTAAAAGGTGGCACCGCCGATTTGTTGAGCACGACCACTTTTTCCACATCGATTTCAATCTCGCCCGTTGGCAATTCCATGTTTTTAGAAAAGCGTTCAATTACCTTACCGGTTGCTTGCAGCACCCACTCGCGGCCTACACCTTTAATGCTATCCAGCACATGCTGCGGTGTTTTTCCTTCTTCAAACATCAATTGCGTAAATCCATAACGATCGCGCAGTACAATCCAGGTCATAGCACCTTTTTCGCGTATATACTGCACCCAGCCGGCCAGCGTCACTGTCGCTCCAATATTAGCAGTTCGTAATTCCCCACAATTATGTGTACGATACATATCCTTGATTTAAAACGGCTGCAAGATACGCTGCTTAAGGCTAAAAGCCTAAAGAGAACCGGATCCGGTTACCCAAATCTTAGTTGCGGCGGGCGATATGGGACAGTATCAGGTCGGCATGCACCCTCGAGTTTTCGATAAACCAACTATGTGTATCCATACCGCCACAGATAACACCGGCAAGGTAAATACCTTTCTGATTCGTTTCCATGGTCTCAGGATTGTAAAAAGGCAGTCGTTTTTCATCAGCGGAAAGTTGGATGCCGGTCTGCTCAAGAAACTGGAGGTCCGGTTTATAACCGGTCATTGCCAGTACAAAATCGTTCGGAATAGTAATGAGTCCTTCCGGTGTTTGAATATCGGCCTCTTTGTCGCGGATCTCTTTCAGTGAACTATTGAAATAAGCTTTAATGCTTCCTTCTTTTATCCGGTTTTCAATATCGGGTTTAACCCAGTATTTCACACGCTGTCCGATCGCTTCCTGCCGGATCACCATCGTTACTTCAGCACCTTTGCGCCAGCATTCCAATGCCGCATCTATTGCAGAATTTTGCGAGCCGATTACGATGACTTTGCTAAAAGAATAATAATGCGGATCGTCGTAGTAATGCGCCAGTTTGGATAATTCTTCACCCTTGATATTCAATAGTACGGGACGGTCATAAAAGCCAGTGGCAATAATGATGTGTTTTGCCGCGTATGTTTCTTTATCTGTACGGATCAGGTAGGTCTCGTTTTCCCGGTTGATTCGCAGTACCTGTTCAAATAAATGTAGCTCCAGTTTATAATGTAGCGCCACGCGGCGATAGTATTCCAGTGCTTCGTCGCGGCCGGGTTTCGGCTTATTGCAGACAAACGGCACATCGCCAATTTCCAGTTTTTCCGCGGTTGAGAAAAAAGTCATGTTGGCAGGGTAGTGATACAGGCTATTTGCCAGACAACCCTTATCCACGATCTTATAACGCAACCCCGCCTTTGTAGCGGCAATACCGCAAGCTAATCCTATAGGTCCTGCTCCGATAATAAATACATCTAACATGCTACAATATTCACTGTGAAAGGGTGCTAAGATAAGTGTACCCCGGCGGGGAAAATATAGTTTATACAAAGATAATCATAGAGTTAGTTGATACGAGATCATAAATAGCATTTTTGGCTAAGAGTGTACTGCCTTGATAGCCAATCGTTTTTTCGAGTCAGGTTTTAATTAAGATGATTTTCGATTTATTAAATATGAGTAGTAAAATAATTTATCACGCCGTGTGAAGGAAATAGTTTTACACCGGAAAATAAGCCCATATATCCTGACATTTTAGAACCTACTCCAAAACATTGTGACAGGTGTTTGCATTGTTCATTTTTTAAAGCGAATCGTTGAAAAAAGAAGTATTACCATTTTTTCCGGGATTTGCGACGCTTTCCGTTCACCAGCGGCAGCGCTGTCTCTAATGGTGAAACCTATACCGGCAACCTGACGGTTTCTGGTGTAGAAATTCAATACACTGCGGTACATTAAAGATCATATACCCCTCACCAATCCAGAAAAAAGGCCAGCAATTTTTTAATGCCGGCCTTGCTTGTTTTCAGCGAGCTTTACGTGCAAACTACCGACAGCCGCGGCGCTTTGTCAAAACCAGATCTCTTAAAATCGAAACCCCAGACTGGCCGATCCCCATACAGGGAAATAATACATACCTTTTGTATCCTTTGTGGTGCAGGTTGCAGAAAAGGTCAGCATCCATCTACGGCTCGCATATACAAATCCCATTGTGCCGCCTGCAATCACGGCATTTATTTTTCCGGACACCGCCTCGCCATGTTGTTGCACAAATAATCCACCTTCAATGGTGGCATCGTAAGCGACAACGCTTAGATAAGGGCGAACATACAAGTATAATTCTTTTGGGATGGGCGATTGCCTGGTGTCAACCCGTGCGGCACTTACGGCAGACGTAGAGATAGGATTCAGACGGCCCAGTCTCAGCAAGCCGGCAACTTCGCCGCTGGTTTGTCTTGTTCCTGCTCGGATAATGCCGTTGCCGATAAAATCGAAATTCCCTTGACGATTGCGGAAAAACGTTTTTTTGTAACCGGCGTTTAAATTTACCTGGAAAGCATTGTTGAGCTGAAATTGCCATCCGCGTACTTCATAAAATCCAAATGTTTTATGCCATCCTGCTTGCACCTCTTCTCCGAGTGCGTGGGGACCAATAATACCCACCTGGACTTCCGCACTAAAGACCTCTTCTGCCTTGGTAAACCAGTTTAAAGCACTACTGACATACAAATATCCGGCAAAAGGGCGATCCACGTCTTCTTTTACTTCGGAATAGGCAACATAAGGAGTATAAATTTCCTGGCCGATAGAAAAGCTTGCTGTTTTTTTTATCCAGTTCTTTTTTGAATGTGTATTTATCGCTTTGGTTAAACCGAGCAGAAATCCTTGCGTGTAATACCGGTCCAGCCCAAGACCCAGGTACACATCATTGTCTGTTTTAAAAAATATTTCATGCTTCAGACATTTTTGTTGGGCACTTAATTTTACAGCCGCAGATAAAATCAAAAAGAGCAGCAGTATTATGAACCGTTGATGGGATAAGTAATAGCTATTGTTGAAAAAATGAAATCCGTTTTCAAGGCGCTTGATGTGTTGGCTTTTTTTTGCGAGATGTGAGCGCATGAATTCCTGTTTTGAGAAATAGGAATGCTAGACCAACAATTATGCCAAATAATAATGAATTCAGTGGGTCAGTCGGATCTGTGTGGCCAATAAAAAAAGCGAAAGCCTCCTGGCGGGAGACTTTCGCTTTTTTTATAAAAATTGTTTTTTATTCTTTCACAAACCGGATTACCGAAGGACTGGCGGAAGCCTCATCTTTAATCACGATCATGTAAAGTCCAGCTGCCAACGTTCCGGTAGGCAATATCATATTTTGGGTACCGGCCACCGCGGCATTTTGCTGCCAGATGGTTTGGCCCAGCGGATTAATTATTTTGATGTGCAGCTCTTGCGGATGCGCCACCGACAATTGTAAAGCCGATTCGTTTTTCACAGGGTTTGGAATCACAGTTGCCGCTTGTAAATTGCCATGTACGGCGTTTACATTAACCGGTACAACAGTAGCCGTATCGCTGAGAGCGTTGTAAGCAAGAATATCGTTGCCTGCATTGTCGATCAGCTTGCTGTTTTGAAATTCGAAGATTACCGGTTGTCCAACGGTAGCATTTGCAGGCACCGTGAAATTCAGGTAAGCAATGGTGCCTTGTCCGCTGATGTTTTGATGATCGGTGCGCGCATAGGCCCAATCTGTCTGATTGTTGTTGATGGCTTTGGTAAATGATAGCGTATTGCTTGCGGTGCCTAGCCAGCTGCTATTGTAAGTGAGTACAGGCGCCGTGCTGAGTGTAATACCGCTGATCTTCACAGTGGCAGCCAGACCATAAACATTATTTGCCATCACCGAGTTGGAACCCAGTTTAACGGGTATGCTTACCATCTGACCCGGAAAAAGCGAAACCGAAGAAAGATCAAAATACAGGTCAGGAACACCCGTAATTCTTTGCAGGCTGCCGGTGCCCTGGCGGAAATGCACCTGTCCGTAATTGGTCGTTACCGCTGTTAGATCTGTGCTGTTTACATTGCCGTCGCCATTACAATCCGCGTGTTTCATATTCGGACCATAAGCGAAGTAGTTAGCCCAATTCGGACAATATTGCGCGATCCAGCCGGTAGTAGCAGAAGGGCGTATTGATCCCGCTTGTCCGTAAGCAACAGCAATCGCCAAAGGATCATACATATTTACGGTATAGTCTGCGTTCGCATCGCCCGGCCATACCGAGTCTGCGGTACATTGAGCCAGATGCACCAGTAATGGATATGTGGCGCTGCCTGTCATCGGACAAGCATTGTCGTGTGCTTTGATATGAATAAAGAAAGAAGGCAGCGTTGCAGGATTAGCCGAAGCCGGCGTTGTCCAGGTAACAGTAAGGTTGCCTACACCCGGTGCGGCAGTCGTGGTAGATGAAAATGTCCAGCCAGGCATCGTTGGTGTTACGGCCGACAGGAAAACAGAATCTGTAGCGGTAGAATCGTAGTAAACAAAGCTGACAGCGTTTGATTGACCCGGGCAGGTATTTATGGAGAAATTAGTGCCCGGCGCCGGCATCGGGACAGTTGCTGCCGTGCTAACGGGAGTACTGATAAGACACCAGTCACTGCTGCTATAACCGATCAATTGTCCGTTGCGGTATTCGCTGAGGCGTAAAGCGATTGCAAAACGACCCATGATATTGGATTTGAGTTTAATGGTCTGTGCGATCTGATCGATCTGAGCAATGCTGCCGCTACCGAACGGTTGTGTAAACGAATAGCCGCCTGTATAGCTCAACGACATCCCCGATCCGCCCATAGGGGTAATAAAGTCATAATGAATACTGTCACCATCTGCGTCTGCTGCAGGATATGGCGTTGTGTTCAGCACATTGGTTGCAAGAACGTAAGGCGGGGCACTTGGGGTATTGGCACTGCTGTTCATCGCTGTGCTATTGTCGAGAAACGCTTCGAGATAGACATTCTGAGAACCGGCTGATAGAAGATTTGCAATGCCCGCATTTCTGCTGCCATCTGTCCACTGTATTTTCCAGCTGCTGCAGGGAGGTAATACAACCGTGTCGGTATAATGATAAACGGCGATGCCGGGATATCCGCTGGTAGGTGTCGTACAACTGTTGCCCAGCGAAGGGCAGGCATAAAGAGTGGTGTCGATTGAAACAAGTGGTAGTTTTTTGCCGACAATATTGCCGCAACCGGATGAAACAATATTGATATACGCGGTATCTCCTAAAATAGCTCCGCCCGGCGAGCATTCATGGTATTGGGTAAGATTGACCCGGTAGATGTTGCCTGTGCCCGTGTATTCGTAGCGTAGGGTACCACCGGCCAGATGACTCGCATGAGCCGCCACTGAGCCGCCAAGGCACAGTAAATAGAGAAAGAGTTTTTTCATGACAGAAAAGTCGATTGAATCGGGTGAATTGATTGGTGATGTTTTGTTTTTTCCGACGTGTCTGAAGTCACATCTTCTTCTAAGACCTTATACCACAATTCATCAGTTGGGTTAATTTTCAAATAATTTTTTGAATGCACACAAAAGAACGTTCCATTCAGAAGCCATTCATTTTTTGTATTTTAGTAAGAAAGAGGGGAATTATCAGCATTATGTCTCAACCAGTACCAAACGCATCAGAAGAGATTACAGCTTATATAAATGCACTACCTGAATTTGGCAGACTGATCTGTGAAGAACTCCGGGCAGTTATTTTGAAGGCCGTACCCGATGTTGTGGAAGATTGGAAATGGGGCCCGAGTTATTTTGCCGACGGCATTATGTGCGGCTATAGTGGTTTTCAGAAACATGTAAAGCTTACTTTTTTCAATGGCTCGGCAATGAGCGATTCAAAGGGATTATTCAATCATTGTGTAGACAACGAATTTAACCGGTCCATAAAGTTTACCGATGTTGCTCAAATTGATGAAAAGTTGCTTATTGGCTATATCAGAGAATCTGCGGCCATCAATGCAAAAGGGTTTAAGCGCAGCGTAAAAGCGAGGATCATTGAAGTTCCGCAAGACCTGCAAGCGGCATTAAATAAGGATAAGAAAGCGCTGGCTTTTTTTGATCAACTGACACCCGGTTATCGCAAAGACTATGTGCAATGGATCACATCCGCCAAACAAATGGCTACGCGTGCGGACAGGATCGCTAAAACAGTGCGGTTATGCAGCGCAGAAGAGCGGCTCAATGATAAATATAAACCTAGGCTTTGATCGTTGATTTTTTAAGCTGATTTATTCTTTTTCGTTCAAAATCAGCAATAGGCATCGGCAACAATGTCTGGCATCTTTTTTATAGTACTTTTCTGGAAAACTCTGATAACGATTCTCAAACTTGCTACCGGCGCGGAAAATATTACGATTGGCAACCTGGCTGCTATTACTGCTTTGCATTGCGGTAAACGCAGATGCCCAGGACGATACATTGGAGCATCAGTCGAAAAGAAGCCTGATCAATATCAATGATATCTTTCACCAAGCCATGAATTCTATTTCCCGCAATCCCGGCGATACCATCGACGAATCGAAACTGCTGCTGGCAAAAAGTGAAGAAGCTTATTATCGATACGCAGGTCGTTATGTACGGCATATTATTATCGCACAGATGGGTTTCGAGAAAAAATTATCCGATACCACGAGCTTCCTGGTTACCGCCGGCACTAAAATATACAACCACCTCCATGTGAATACCCGTGATTGGGTGATCCGCGATAATATGTTCATTAAAGAAGGCGAGGAAGTCAATCCGTATGAAATAGCCGATAACGAACGCTATTTACGTACGCTCGATTTCATTCAGGACGTTCGTATTTTGCTGAAGCCGGTAAAAGGGCACCGCGATTCGGTAGATCTGATCGTCGTTTCCAAAGACCTTTTTACTATTACCGGTAGTATTGATGCAAGTGGTGTGCAAAATGTAAAAGCAACCGGGGCCGATGCCAATTTTTTAGGAATGGGGCAACGGTTACAGTTTTCCACTTTATGGGCGCAAGGCAGAGACCCCGCCATGGGGTTTGAGGCATTGTACCGCAAACAAAGCATTGCGCGCACTTTTATCAATGCAACCATTGCCTACTCGCAGATCAACAACGGCCGGATCGATGGGCGGGAACAGGAAGATGTATATTATCTGCAGCTCGACAGGCCATTGGTTTCCCCCTATTCGCATTTTGCGGGCGGGCTCATCGTAAGCCACAATCAGTCGACAAATGTGTATCGTAAGCCCGACAGCGTTTTTTATGATTATGCTTACAATATTTACGACGGGTGGATGGGTTACAATATTGGCTCTAAGTTGCTGCCGCACGGACAAACACCGATTTCAGCGCGTAACCGTATTTTTATAGCGGCCCGTTATTATAATATTCATTACGAAAAATCCCCTTTGCAGGTTGGTGATAATTTTGATCCGATCTACAACAGTAAAAAGGCTATACTAGGCAGCGTTACCTTCTTCCGTCAGGACTTCTACAAAACGCAATACGTTTATGGTTTCGGAACAACGGAGGATTTACCCTACGGTTATAGTGTAACAGGAACCGCAGGCTGGACCAAACAACTGGATCTGGAACGGCCCTATCTCGGTATTAATCTAAACCGCTATATCGCATCCGGTGCGGGAGAGTTTTACCAGTTTTTTGCGCAAGGGGGTGGCTTTTATCATCAGGGGCAGTCGCAGGATGCGGTCGTGTTATTGGGGGGGAGCATTTTTAGCAGGCTGGTTGAATTCGACCGGTTAAAGCTGCGTCAGTATTTTCGGTTTAGCTATACACGAATGTTCAATCGCGTTACCAGCGCACCGTTGCGCATCAATAATCAGTATGGGTTGAATGATTGGGGCCCCGATTCCGTAATGGGCGACCGGCGTATCAATGTGTACACGGAGTTTGTATTATTTACCAATTACAAAGTGCTGGGTTTCCGGATGGCTCCTTTTGTGTATGGCAATGCCGTATTCATGACGCCTGAGCAGCAACCAATCGGCAAGTCGGATGTCTACACTGGTTTTGGCGGCGGAATCAGGACCAATAACCAGAACTTGATTTTCGGTACGGTGGAGCTGAAACTGATGTATTTTCCAAGAACGGCTTACGGCCAGAAAGAATTCCGGATCACACTCAACTCCAACATCCGGTTCCGTTATCCGTCCAGCTATGTAACCGCGCCGGATGTCGTCCAGTACAATAACAATATTTATGTGTTCTAACGAACTTTTATGGCGGGGCACACTGCTTTCATCGAAGCAATGAACTGTTGCAGATGGTCTAATTCCACATGGTCCATTACAACGATTTTATACCATTCCGCACGCCCTTGATGTGTGTCGGGAACGAGGCCGTAGTGTACGGCAATTTCCTGGGGGACATCTTCCGCCAGCATGGTGATAATATTCATTTTCGGATGACGGTAATAACGAATGCCCATCTCTTTCAATGCGGCGGCGCACCAATCGGTACGATATAAAAGCTTATTGATTTTTTCCAGCCAGCCAAAATAGCCGTAAGTGAATAAGATCATCCACACCGCAATGGCATTGGCCCCGGAGCGGCTGCCACTGAGGGTAATATCCATACCATTTACATATTGAGCTTCCTCGGTATAGGCATATTTCATCCAGCCTTTGCGAACGATAAAAATACCTGTGCCATAAGGCGCCTGTAGCATTTTATGTGCATCGAGCGTCACTGAGTTGATATTCGGATTGCTGAAATTCACCATGTTGTCGGGATGACTGACCGGGTAGATAAATCCGCCAAAAGCGCCGTCCACATGTATTTTGCAGCTTACTTCGTGCTTTTTCATCGCAGCAGCATAAAGATCGGGATCGTCTACGCTGCCAAACATCGTAGTCGCCATATTGGAGATCACGATAAAGTATTTTACGCCCCTGGCTTTGGCCGTGGTAATCGTTTCGTCTAATGCCTGGGGCAGAATAGTGCGGCTCATTTTATCTACCGCAACTTCATACCAGTCGAGGTGCAACAGGTTAGCGGCTTTGGCAATAGAGTAGTGGGTGTCAGCCGAGCCAATCAATGCTATTTCTTCCTGTTTTGCTTTTTGTTCTTTTCTGAAATAGTTGCGGTAGATCCATGCAGCCTGAATATTGGCTTCGGTGCCACCGGCCGCGATATATCCGTCACAGCTCTCTGGTGCTGCTTTAAGCATGTCCACACTCAGCAATTCAATCACTTCACGCTCCAATTCCTGCGTGCCGCTAAAAAAGAATTCGGAATCACCCAGCGTATGGCAGCCGATGTGATTGGGGTTTTGGACATAAGTACGCAAAAGCGGTGCATCCTTCAGAAACGGCGCTTTATCATAAAACACTACCGGATCAAGTTTAGATGCAGGAATGCCGAGCGACAATTTGTTGGTATAGTCGATATTCTGGCTGAGCGCCGCTGTGATGCGTTCGTCCTGTTCTTCCTGCGATAACTTTTTCCAGTATTTCATTGTATCGTTATTTCATGCAAAGATACCGCAAATGGTTGGCGTCATTTTATGACGAATATCAGGATTGCTGCTCTTAACCTTAAGACAATGATCTTTGGAACGAGGTTTGCGTAGAAATATATAATTTCAACAAGCTAAACTTACACTATGCTGAACGAAACTACCATGTCTACAGCGGCAGCGCTGACCGAAGGCCTGCTTTATCTCAGCGAGTCAGAGCACGAATTTGATGTTTTTGGGCTGTCGGGTATTACTTCCGAAAATGAACTGAAAGCTGCTTTATTGCACCAGGAGCAGCTGGAAGATATGGAGGTTGCTCCCGATGACGCAGCCATGTTTTTTATCAAACTCACCAAACTAGCCGATCCTAACGATGATTTTATGATGGAGCAGGCGAGCCGCTTTGAGGCTTTGCAGGGCTTCCTCGAAAAAAACTTCCAGGATATTCAACTGTATCGTGCCGGTAAAATACAGGTGCATATTTTTATTACTGCTACCAATGCTGACCAAGATTATTTGGTATTACACACAATGGCTGTGGAAACGTAGAAATTGGCAGTTGGCAGTGGACCATTGACAATCGCTAAAAAAAATAGAGCGGCAAAATCTGCATGAAGCCTAAAACTTGCTTGTGTTTATCGTAGCGTCAAAGCATTGGTAATACTCAAACAAAAAGCGCAGTGAAATCATACTGCGCTTTTTTGTGTCGTATCGGCTTGCGCGTTCAGAAGGATCACTTGTCTACACAATTATACCGCTTGCAACAGGTCGAAGCTATTGCTTCATTTCCAGCACAGTCTGCACATCCACCGGTACGTTCGACAGGAAATCGTAGCCAGTTGCGGTTTCCAGTTTGTCAATAGTTGTTTGGTAAAATTGCCAGTTGTGTTGATTGACCTCTTGCTGGTTTGGCATATCTACGGCAATAATTCTGGTGTCTTTGCCGATCCGTTTTACATCGTTTTCTCCAACCGGCAATACCACCACTATTTTCCAGAAATGCGCCGGCACATTAATTTTTCCATTGGCAATACTATTGCTGTTGCCGCCATTGCTGCCACTGCCGCCTGTACCGTAGCCACCAGCAATAATATACATTTCCTTGCCTTCGCTGAGCAGCGAGCGACAGTAAGACTCCAGGCTTTCCCAGGTTTGCTGGTTCAGAATGGGCGCCTGCGGACTCATATTCGTCATCAGGAACGTAGCTGCATTGTCTTCCTGGCTGGCAGTACGGTCGTCAGACGGGCACAGATGTCCGCGATCGAACCCGGTGCGGATATAATTGGACGTAGCGACTTTAAAGAACGAGGCCGGTAAAGATTCATCAGCGGTAAAACAGTTGCAGCGCTGTGCATCGCCACGCCAGGCGGTACTTAGGTGCCAGCTCACCCAATTGGCCATACCTTTCGAATTATTGTAAGAAAGCACATACTGTTTTTTTACCATCAGGTAATTATTAGCGTTGGCTTCGCTGGCAGTAGCTTTGCTTGGGTTGCCCAGCGCCATATTATCATCGCGGCCGGCAATGTTTTGCGTAGCCTGATCATTTGGCGGGTTGGTTTGCGCGCCATTGCTGTTTGCTTCCGTATGCGAAATCGTTTGTCCGCCTACCGAAAAATCATCGATATTGATACGGTTTCCTGCCAGCGCCTGTATTTGAAAGCGCAGCTTGCCTTTTTCCTTGATCGTGAAAGTAGCTACAGCCGGCGTTGTGCTGGTGGTTTGAACATTACCCGCATTTTTCCAGTTATCATTGCCGGCAGTGTAACGGAGTACCCAGGTGCCCGCTACATCTTCACCATATAAGGCATGGGTGACCGAAACAGTTGTTACGCCCGATTGTTCGAACAATGTAGTGATGCTGCCGCCTTTCTGCAACCGTACAGCCTGATGTCCGTTTTTATGATCGCGGTCTGAGCTGCCGAGCATTGCCTGCTCAAAATGCCAGTTACCCGATGGTAGTGAAACATCACCTGCGGCATAACTGGTTTTATGGCCGGTTTCGAAACCTTCGCTGCTATAGCTTTTACCGGAAGTACTCGTTTCGGAATGCGTTGCAGACGAGGAAGCAGTTGCAGGCGTGTTGCTTTTTTGTTTTTGAAAGGCAACCAGAACTGCTAAAAGAAGGGCCACAACAGCCAATAGTATTTTTTTCATTTTCAGGAAAGTAGCAATCGTGCATACCGATTGTCGTATACAGCCGCAATATTACGACGGTATTTTTTGGGTGAAAAGCATTGATTAAATTATCATTTCCCCGGAGGAACGCTTATTTTTAGCGAGCTTAAATTTCCAGAATAAATGAAACGTATTTTTCTCGCTTTTTCTGCGGCCGCTATTTTGTACGGTCCTGCTACAGCTTTGGCTCAGGCTAAGTTTGTAGAAAAAGTAACGCAGAAAGGAAAAGAGGTATCCATCCCATACGAAGAATATAAACTTCCGAATGGTCTCACCCTGCTCATCCATGAAGACCATTCCGATCCTATCGTACATGTAGATGTAACCTATCATGTAGGCTCTGCCCGCGAAGAAATCGGTAAATCCGGTTTCGCACATTTTTTCGAACATATGATGTTTCAGGGCTCCGATCACGTAGCTGATGAACAACATTTCAAAATAATCACCGAAGCAGGCGGTACCCTCAATGGCTCTACCAATCGCGATCGCACCAACTATTTTGAAACCGTACCAAGCAACCAGCTCGAAAAAATGCTCTGGCTGGAAGCAGACCGCATGGGTTTTTTGCTGGATGCAGTAACACAGCAGAAATTTGAAGTGCAACGTGCGACCGTTAAGAACGAACGCGGCCAGAACTATGATAACCGTCCTTACGGGTTGGTAAGCGAAGTGGCTGCGAAAAATTTGTATCCATATGGCCATCCATATTCCTGGCTTACGATCGGTTATGTGGAGGATCTGAACCGTGTGAATGTAAATGACCTGAAAAACTTTTTCCTGCGTTGGTATGGGCCCAACAATGCGGTGCTTACGGTTGGCGGTGACGTGAACCCGAAAGAAGTAGTAACACTGGTCGAAAAATATTTCGGTCCGATTCCGAAAGGCCCGGATGTACAGCCGGTTAAAATGGCATTGCCGGTGCTCAACAGCGATCGTTATGTTTCAATGACCGATAATTATGCCAAACTGCCGATGCTACGTGTGGTATATCCTACGCCGCCGCGCTTTAGCGAAGATGAGCCGGCGCTGGATTGCCTGGCAGAAATCCTCGGTCAAGGCAATAATTCGATCTTCTATAAAAATTTTATAAAAGGTCAGAAAGCAGTAAATGCGAATGCCTATAATAGCACTACAGAGCTTTCCGGTGAATTCACCATGACGGTTGTTCCGTATCCGGCGCTTAAACTCAGCGATATGGAGCAATTGATCAAAGCTTCACTGAGTGAATTCGAAAAACGTGGTGTAACGGATGATGATATCAATAAATTCCGCAGCCAGCAGGAAGCGCAGGCAGTGTACGGCCTGGAAAGCGTTTCAGGCAAAGTATCGCAGCTGGCGGCATTCTATACCTTTACCGGCAACCCGGATTACATTGGTAAAGAAATGAAGCGCTACACATCTGTTACCAAAGAAGATGTAATGCGGGTTTACAATAAATACATCAAAGGAAAACATGCCGTTTATGTAAGTGTGATGACCAAACAGAGTGGCAATAACATAGCCGCTGCAGATAACTATACAGTAGATACTACGGGTTATAAAGCGCCTGATTACGGCTATGCGAAGCTCAAATACACCAAACCGACCGATAATTTCAACCGGAACACAGTTCCGGGTGCAGGAGCTAATCCGGTGGTAAACGTTCCTTCGCTGTGGAAAAAACAACTGCCGGGCAATGTGAACGTGATTGGTACACAAACCAATGAAATTCCGGTAATAAATATCACGATGGAATTTAAAGGCGGCCGTATGCTGGAAGCCGGCGACGCGTCGAAGGCAGGTCTGGCAAATATGTTTGCCGAGATGATGGGAGAGGATACGAAAAACTATTCTGCCGAAGCATTCGCAACAGAACTGGAAAAACTGGGCAGCAGCATCGATGTGTCTGCAGACCGCGATAACATTAGTGTAAACATTCGCACGCTCCGGAAAAACCTGGATAAAACAATGGCGTTGCTGGAAGAGCGTTTGCTGCGTTCGAAGTTTACAGATGAAGCGTTTAATACGAATAAAAAACGCGTAGCCGAAAGTGCAAAGAATGCCTTGAACCAGCCAGTTTATGTGGCCAACAATGTATTTAACCTGGTCAACTACGGTTCGTCAAACGTGCTGGGATGGCCTGCCAACGGTAACGAAAAAACAATTGCAAATATTACGCTGGCAGATGTGCAGCAGTACTATGACAAAGATTTCTCCCGCAAAAATGCAACCATCGTTGTCGTAGGTGATGTATCCGAATCCGAAATCACTGGTAAACTGGGTTTCCTGAACCAGATGAAAGATATGGATATCGCCATTCCGGCATTGCCCGCTGCGCCAGAGGTAGCGCAAACCAAAATCTATTTCGTGAATGTTCCCAATGCGGCGCAAACCGAATTCCGCGTAGGTTATGTAACCAACTTGAAATATGATGCCCTGGGCGATTACTACAGGTCTACGATTATGAATTACCCGCTGGGCGGGGCGTTCAACAGTCGCCTCAACCTGGATCTGCGTGAAGATAAAGGCTGGACCTATGGTGCACGTTCCTATTTCGATGGGGATAAATACACCGGATCATTCGCATTCAGCGCCGGCATACGCGCAAGCGCTACCGATAGCGCATTGGCTGATGTATTGCGTATCATGAAAGAATACAAAGCAAAAGGCATCACCGGTGAGGAACTGGTATTTACGCAGAACTCGATCGGACAGAGCGATGCACGGAAATATGAAACCGGTTTCCAGAAAGCGGCATTCCTGGCACGCGTTCAGGAATACAACCTGCCGGCAGACTACTCTAAACAACAAAATACTTTGCTCGGCAAGATCTCTGCAAATGATGTAAATGCACTGGCGTCGAAAAATCTTCCAGACCTAGATAAGATGAACATTGTACTTGTAGGCGATAAAGCCAAAGTATGGGACGGTTTACAAAAGCTCGGCTACCAGATCGTAGAGCTGGACCGAGAAGGAAAACCAGTACAGAACTAAATAAAAAAACCGGCGAAAGCCGGTTTTTTTGTCGCTTCTTGTTTGCTGTGCCGTATTAACCCGGTTAATCACCGTATTTGTACTAGTTCTCGGCTAATTCGGCTGCAATATTTCTTCTCGCCTGTTGTTCGTATTTATGTCTGAAAAGATCTGTTTTGTAGATACTCGGCATTGCCAGGAAATGTTGTAATACTTTTTGCCGCCCCGGTTTGTAAACAATGTCGGGATAAATGCGATACTCTTTTCGTATTTGCGCCGCATAAATGCGGTAGGTTTCCGGGTCTTTACCTAAGATAGCCAGATCGGCATCGGTAAACAGGTTGGTATCATTGTTTGCACTTAATTCATGCGACCTGGTAGCAAGAATCTGTTCTTTGCAATCTGCAATGACCACAGGCGGAAGATGAAGTTCCGACAAACGTTCTACGGCGAGTTGCGCGCTTTGTTCTTCATTGTCTTGCTGCAAAGTGTTATAAACGATATCATGATAAAAAACACTCAGTAAAACCGTATCCCATTTGTCGATTTCTTCTTTGTAAGCATCTAGTTCGGTGATCAGGCTGGCAAGATGCGTGAGCGTATGGTAATGCCGTTTCGGCGCAGAATAGGCGAGTTCAATCTCCTTCCAGCGTCTGTCTATTATTTGCAGATCGTTGGTATAACGTTGCATCAGCGTATTGAATATTTCTTTCAGCATAAGAAAAAGAGATGATCCAAGTTAATAATAATTCTGCACCCGTGTACTGGCCGTTATCGTAGTGCCAGGATCGCTTAGCTGCAATTGTTTGTCGAGCAGATCTTTTTGAGCTTCCATACGCATATCATAGTTCCAGTCGGCAAAAAGATTATGAAATTCGATGGTTGGCTGCAAGGCATCGGCGTTGAACGAATTGGTGCCAAGGTATTTGTAGTGCTTATCCTGCAAAGCTTCCAGCGCAACAGGGATCGGCAATACTTTCAGGCTATCGACAGATTTCAGCACTGCGGCCGAGTGCAATACTTTCAGTTTGAAAGCCTCCATTTTGTTTTCCATGTTATGGGCCAGAGCCACTGCTTGTTCTTTGGTATTATCCTTATAAAATGTTTCGAGCAAGGTCACCATTTCATTGATAAAATCAAGGTTTTCATACGAAAGACGAAGCACTGCAAAGTATTGCTGATAGCAGTTTTGGAGCCAAATGCCGCGGTTCGGATCAATGGCGGATGCCTTTTGGAAATAATGACGATACACGGTTTCATCAGCAAGCAATTGCACCTTCATTAGTTGATCCAATGATTGTTCCAGTGTGCTTTTGACAGAGGCTGCCTGATTACGGTTATATTTTTCGCCGTCAAAATCGAAATTTCGAATACCCGATTTTTTATCGGCGACAAACGTAAGCGCATCTATATCTTCCTTTGCGGCGATAATTTTATTATTCAAATCTTTTGTTTCCCGGATGTAAGCATCGATATCAATAATATTTCCCGGATTGGTTTGCATCGGATCAAATTCCCGGATATTGCGATGGTTGTAATAACCGTTATAGGCCACATTGTAATTATATTTTTCACGAGTCTGCTTCAATTCCTTTTCAAATGCGCTGTCACCGCCAATCTGTAAAGTGTCAGGCTGATGGAACGTTACGTTTTGATAGATCTGGTCAGTCATCGTCTCCTCCAGTTTTGTTTTGTTACCAAACAAGACATTGGCAGGCGTCTCTACAACAGTACCGGGAATGTTCAGTTTATTCAACGCTTCTTCGCGCTGATGACGAGTTGGGTGTGATGCCCATTGATTATCGATTACGACCCGGTTGAATTTCTGGTACACGTTTGTTTCGGTGTCGGTAAAAACGGGCAGCCCGTTTTTCAGGGGCAACAAAGATTCATTTGCCAGTGTTGCAGCCACCAACCTTTGTTGCGTATAAGCATTGTTCCCACGACGGTTTTCTTTCAGCCATCCGTTATATTTTTCGATCACAAAATTGTAGCAGGCGTTGGCAAAATCGATGCGACGCAGCGCATGCACCGCATTATTGCTGCCACTCACTTTTGCGGCAATCGCATCGGCATGAAATTCCATTTCACGGGAAAGGCTCAGGTAATTTTTATTGATGATATGGTATGCACGCTGCAATATCCATTGAATAGATTGCACCACTTTTACCGTGATCGTGGCACAGAAAGCAAATACGCGGTGCATATTGGCCCATTTTTGCAAAGTTCCGCTGTAACCGCTGTTTTCATACAGCATATTATAGATCACTTTATTTACCTGGTACACATAACAGCCCGCCTTCATGCTCCTTTGTGAGAAATGCCCGAACTCATGTGCCAACACGGCTTTAAACTCGCTCAGGTTAAGCATATTGGCCAGCCCGATACCGATGGTCAGATTTTTCCGGACAGGGAAAAACAGGCTTTTAAAATTGGAATCATAAGAGACAAAAGCATTTACTTCTTGGGTGAAATAAATATGTTTCGGAAACCGGGTGCCTACTTCTTCGCTTACTTTACGTATAAATGCAAACAGTTCCGGGTATTCTTCTTCCGTAGCTTCTATCTTATCGCCCTGGTTTTCTTTCTTGGTTGCGAAGAGAAATTTTACCAGGAAAAAACAGATCATCAGGCCAACGCCCACCAGCCCCACGCCGAATAAAATAGCCCAGATATTATGAATGTAACAGACCAGGAACAAACCTGCAATGGCGAAGCAGCAACCCAACAATATACCAGCAGCCAGCAACAGCAGATAAAGAAACGCGAACGCAATAATGCTGCCGACGACGATGCCCACGTTCTTTTTGAAATTAGGACTTGGTGCAATTACACTGTCGGAAACGCCAGACGGAGCGCTAGGGTATGTATATAGTGCCAATACGGTAAAGTTTGAAACAAATATAACAGTACTATAAACAGAAAAAAGGCCCGGCGTTGAAGCCGGGCCTTAAAAAATTATTTGTTCGATAACAGCTAAAGGAAGCACAGATACAAAGTGGTAGCTGTAAGCAAACAGATCATTAGCACGACGCTTACAATTGCCAATGTTTTGCTTTGTTGTTGTTGTTGTTCAAGAATCTCTCTCATAAATATCACTTTTTTCTGAGGTCACTTAATCGGTTTATCGCTACATAATTCAATTACTGTGCCAGACGGGTTAATCCGGAAAATAAAATAAAAATCAATTCCTTGTACATTGTACAACAATAATTTAAGTCAATAGAAATAAAACATTTTATTAAGTTCTTATTTTAAAAGATAATCATATCGATAGGTAGTGCTATTTATTCTAATGTTTTACGGCAACCAAACGGAGAAAATAGATTTGCTGTTCCCAAATGGACCCTTATATGCCTATATTCGTAATGTAAATCATCATAATATGTCACAAACAGATTTTATTCATGTGCCTTATGGAAAGGCTGTTTACGGAGCAGCGGAAATAGCAGCGGTGATGGAGGTGTTGCAGACTTCTACGCAGATGGGAAAGCATGTGAGAGCGATGGAGGACAGGGTTGCGAAACTTTATGATAAAAAGTATGGTGTGATGGTCAACTCCGGTTCCTCGGCATTATACCTGGCCGCAGAATTGATGAATCTGAACGAAGGCGACGAAGTGATCACACCGGCACTTACATTTTCTACTACGGTGGCGCCGCAGGTGCGCAAGGGCTGGGTGCCTGCGTTTGTGGATTGCGTTGAGGGCACTTACAATATCGATGCGAATAAGGTGGAGGAAATGATTACGCCGAAAACAAAGGCGATGATTATACCGAACCTGTTAGGCAATTTGCCCGATTGGAAGGCCTTACGCGAAATAGCAGATCGATACAATCTTTTAGTGCTGGAAGACAGTGCAGATACGCTTGGGGCAGAGATCGGCGGCGCTTCGTCCGGACGTTTTACCGATATGAGCACCACCTCTTTTTACGGTTCGCATATTATCAATTGTGCGGGCAATGGGGGCATGCTTTGCGTAAACACCGAAGCCCTGTATAATCGAGGACGTTTATTGCGTAGCTGGGGGCGTAGCTCCTCGTTATTTGTGGAGAGTGAAAAAATAGAAAACCGTTTCAATGTAGCGGTGGATGGTATTCCATACGACGCCAAATTTGTTTTTGAAGAGCCAGGGTTTAATATAGAGCCGGCCGAGCTTGGTGCTGCCTTCGGTTTGGTGCAGCTGGATCATCTTAGCGCCAACATCGATGCACGTACCGCCAACTATAATCGGATGCGGACATTTTTCAGTGAGTGGGAAGATATTTTTATTTTACCGCGACAATTGCCCGACTCCCGTACCGGCTGGCTGGCCTTTGCGGTGACTATCCGGGAATCGGCGCCATTTATCAGGCGTGATCTGCAAATATTCCTGGAGAAAAGAAATATACAGACCCGCACTGTATTTACAGGTAATATACTGCGACAACCCGGATTCAAAAACATTGTCCACAAAGCAGCACGGGGAGGTTACCCGGAATCGGACAAAGTAATGCGCGGTGGTATGTTGCTGGCTTGCCATCATGGATTGAATGAGGCACAATTGGCGCATGTAATGGAAAGTGTCCGCTTGTTTATGAAGCAATACGTTTAAAGTGTAGCTTTGCGCAAAATACAATGGGCTTATCTCTTGTAGGGTAAGCCTTTTTTAATCAGGTGACTAATGTTTGATCTTTTACTTTCCCTCTATTTTGCATGGCGCAATAGTGTGCGTGCTCGTATCAAAGGCCAGAACGGATTGGTTTGGGGATTTATTACTTTTTTAATTTTCCTGGCGTTTGAAATGATCGGTTTCGCCGTGTCTGTTTTCGGCTTCTACCATGTGGCCCCAACGCAGGCTGCTGTGATGGATTTCGCACTGCATGCGCCCTGGGCGGCCAGTTTGTTTGTGCTTATGTGCGGTATCGGTGGTTACTTGCTCATCCGTTTTATACTGGATAGAATGGCCGGGCAAAATTCCAACAGCGATCAGCAGGTTTAATTTTTGATAAAAAAATTATATACTGTGGAAAATTCATTTGAATGTTAGAGATATTTCTTGTTGGTTATCTTGGCCGGACCCTTGGTACCTTGGCCCTGCAAAAGGGGCTAAACGAACGTAGGTGGAAGACTTATACCATTTTACTCTGGATCGCCCTGGAGATAGCAGGCATTCTCATGAACGCATATTTGTTTGGCGAATTTACATTGTATAGCATTTTCCTGATTTACGGACCGCCGGCACTCGGGTACCTGGTGCTGCGACTTAATCTTAAAAAACGCCCGGATGTGATGAATGACTGGATCAACCAGATTGGCATTGATACTACAGATCCATTACCCGCACCGGTAACTAAGGAATAAAAGAAAACAGGCTGATCGTTTTGATCAGCCAGTTTTTTGATATCCGGTAAATGGAAAGTTGCAGTTGGAAGACTCCTATGTCATGCCTCTTACCAGCCCAAAATCGATTTCAGTTTCGTCATACCAGTCTTGCTAACGGTCACTTTTGCGCCGCATTGCAGCAAAGCGATATGGCTGTCTTTTTCATAAGGTTCGATGCGCACCAACTGATTTACCGGGATCAGGTAAGAACGATGTACGCGGACAAAATGCTGCGGGTCGAGCGATTGCTCTATATGGCCAAGTGTGCTTTTTTTCAGGAAGCTGCCGTCTTTTGTTACAATTTTTACATAATCATCGTTGGCCTCAACATAGTAGATATCGTTTGCGGGTATAATGCGGATCAAACCATTGTCTTTTACTACAATGCGGTGTTGATACCCTTCGTACACTTTTTCCTGCATCAATTCCTGCAATTGCGGCTGCTGTTTGCTGGCCGCCTGTACCAGCCATTTCTGGATAGCTTTGTCAAAGCGCTCGCGGGTGATCGGTTTCAACAGATAATCGATGGCATGTGCTTCAAAAGCTTTCAAAGCATATTCGTCAAAAGCAGTAGTAAAAATTACCGATGGTGGACTGTCCAGGAGTTCCAGCATCTCAAAACCGTTGACACGCGGCATTTGCACGTCCAGGAAGATGAGATCCGGGTTGTGTTGCTGGATTGTTTTGAACCCATCAAACCCATCGGCACATTCCGCAACAATATTAAACTGGTTATATGGCTGCAACAACGATTTTACCAATTGGCGGGCCAGTGGCTCATCATCTATAAGGATAACATTATACATGCTATTGCGGTATTTTTAAAATGGTCGTAAAAAGTCCGTCTTCCTGCAAGGTGTCGAGCAGATCAGCGCGGGCATATAAAAGATACAGTCTGCGGCGGATGCCTTCCAATCCAAAACCGGTGCCGGACGGCGGTCGCATGTGTTCGTCGTACGGATTCACGATATGTATTTCCAGCATGGAATCTTCGTAGCCGATATACAACAGTATTTTCACGGTTCCCGTTTTTCCGTAAAGGCCGAATTTAATAGCGTTTTCCAGGACCGGCTGCAGCAGAAACGGCGGAATGCTGGCATCATCCGTATAATCTTTTTTGATCTCTACCTGTAGCCGGTCGCCGAAGCGGATGGTTTCGATGGAGAGATAAGCTTCAATATATTCCAGTTCTTCAGCAATAGGTATTTTATCGTTGGCTTCACGGCGCACAGAACTGCGCAGAAAATCCGACAATTTGCCGATCATTTCCTGGGCTTTATCTGGTTGTATCATGATCAGAGCGTTTATGGAGTTAAGACTGTTGTATAAAAAATGAGGTTGCAATTGCTGGCGGAGTTTAAAGAGCTCCGCTTCGCGGTGTAGTGTAGTAGCGTCGGAGTGTTGCTGGTAGTCAGCTTCAATCTTCTCCATCTTTTTTTGCATCGCGGCCAGCGAAGCAATCCAGCCAAAACAGACCAGGCAGATGAAAAAGCGCATTAGTGTAGTGTGCACCAGCCATTCGCGGTACAGCTGGTTGTCGCCGAGCCACCATTTCAGAATGCCGATGTCGAACAAGCAAGTGATGCCGGCAAGCGCCACAGCCATAAAAAATGCATAGCCTTGTGTGCCCACACGTGTAGGGTAGGCATTGATGGCCAGCAATAGTCCCCAGGCTCCGAGCGACATCAGCAGGATGTTGATGCCAGCGTCTCCGATCGCTTCTTCTAAATCTACACCTACCGCATGACGTAGCACCACTTTAACGATTCCGCCCGCGAAGATTGCAATGATGAGTATTACCCAGCGTATATTTTTATCGAATACAGACAAATTTTTTGGTTGAAAAAGTGATGAATGTATTTAGTTTTATTCGGCCCATACCGGCGCCGCCAACGGCTCTACTTCTTTCACTTCAGAAAACAGCAGGCTGCCGTTATCCAGATCAATTTCACGCAGGTCTTTTACTGCTATCAGTTTCCAGAAAATGGTGCGACCGTGGCGGTCTACAAATGTTGTTTCTTCTTCCTGGGCAATGCGCCGCGCTTCCTGCAACGCTTCGTTTTCGGTTTGGGAAAATATCAATCGCCATTGTTGCTCATATTGTTCGGTGACAATTCCCTGGCATTCTATTTTGTATATAATCTGTGCAGCGAAGGTTTTCATCTGATGTAACTTTTAAAATGAGTAAGAGGAATGATAATCGAAAAAAATTGTGTTTGGGTAGCAAAAAAAGTCCGTTAAAAATTTCATAGTGACAGTGCAAGTTTTGATAGTGACAGGGCGGAAGTGGTACTGCTAACTAATAAGATTTGATCTCCACGCTGCCGAATGAAACGGAGCCGCGGATAATTAGTGTCTTCTTTTCATCGCCGGGGCTGGCTGTGCGCATCATGCGCTGATCTTCGATACTACCGAACGACGGTTGTGCTTCGATGATAATTTCCCAGTGAGAAGGAACGATGAGTTCTACGCCGCCAAAAGCGACTTTAAAATCAAGGATCATGGGTTGGATGGTGCTGTCGGCCTGCATCAGGTTTACCTCTACGCCGCCGAATGTAGTACTGATAACACCGCCGGTAAATTCTTTGGAAGTAACGATTTCTTTTCTGCCGCCGAAGGTGACGTCTATATTAAGTTTGCTGTCGGCAGTTGTGTTAAACGTGGGGCCAAATTTGTCGCCGGGTAAACAGCGCGGACGTTTAGGGCGTAGTGCGATCATCAGGCCTGCTATAATAATTGCGATTGGCCAGATGAGCTGATTGGATGGGTGACCGAGAATCGTAAATTGAGGGGTCAGATTGGCTACGCCAATGAGAATAAGGATCCACCAGGCATGGTTATGAAAACGGCTTTTGATACCGATAAGACCACCGATCAGTATAAGGATAAGCGGCCAGGTAAGGTGAAAACTGATGAAAATAAGTCCAAGTTGTTTCAGCAATAAGAGCGTACCAATGATGGCCACCCCAATCCCGAATATTGCTTTGTCTCCTCTGTGGCGGTTATGATCGCGAAAATGATTGCGTCGCATAATATTTATTTTAAAAAAGTTTGTTGTTCTGATTGATGGTGTAAAAATAGAATGAGTTGGCAAGCCACTAAATAGCTAATAGGTAAAAAATGGCGACTCGTCGGTAAACGGCCTGGTTTTGTAGGTTAAATCAATCCGGAAATGTAATAAATGTATTTTTCCTCCCGTCTTGCGAGGCACGAAGCAAGCCGCACAGCAACCGTTAAAGGAATGTCTTGATCTGTTTTTATGTGGGAAATGTGATACATGTGTTTTCCCTCGCGTCTTTGCGAGGCACGAAGCAAGCTGCACAATAGTGCGGATAGTATGATAAATGTATTTTTCCTCACATCTTTACGAAGCACGAAGCAAGCCGCACAGCAACCCGGCGAAGGAATGTCTCGATCTGTTTTATGTGGGAAATGCGATACATGTGTTTTCCCTCGCGTCTTTGCGAGGCACGAAGCAAGCTGCACAATAGTGCGGATAGTATGATAAATGTATTTTTCCTCACATCTTTACGAAGCACGAAGCAAGCTGCACAGCAACCCGGCGAAGGAATGTCTTGATCTGTTTTATGGGGGAAATGTGATAAATGTATTTTTCCTCACGTCTTTACGAAGCATGAAGCAAGCTGCACAGCAACCCGGCGAAGGAATGTCTTGATCTGTTTTTATGTGGGAAATGTGATAAATGTATTTTTCCTCACGTCTTTACGAAGCACGAAGCAAGCTGCCCAATAACCCGGTAATTACTCGTGTTGGTCGCTCTCAATTGATATGCACTACTCAAAAGAAGTCAATCACAATTTAGACGTTCGCACAACGACACCCTTTAGGAGACGAGAGGATTACAATTTGGGCGGTTTCCAGCCCAGTTTTGGAAACGTTTTTCTGCGGAGCGCAAAGTATTGCCAAATGGCACTTTTCGGATAAATGCCCGCTTCGTTGCGATGTGTTACCAGTTTTTGCGCTTCCTTACGGCGTTTGAGCCATTTGCCAAGACTACCGTAAAAATGGAAATGAGCTTTGATAACGGTAGCAAAATGCTTGAATTTACCACCGGCCAGCATTTGCAAACCCGCAATACCGTCTAGAACGAGTCGCAAAGGGATGAGCCAGAGCAGGCGGGAGGCGCGCTCGTTTTTGAGCAGTAACACCAGGTTGTTGCGGAAATTATAGTAGAGTTTCTGCGGACTGCCATAACTAATGACGCTGCCGCCGACATGATAAACGGTAGACTGCCCAATATAGCCGATTTTATAACCGGCGTTTTTTAGTCGCCAGCAAAGGTCAACCTCTTCCATGTGCGCGTAAAGTTCGGCATCGAGACCGCCCATTTTATGATACAGATCGGCGCGAACCATCAGGCAACCGCCGGAAGCCCAGAAAACTTCGATATCATCATCATATTGACCGAGGTCTTTTTCCAGGTCATTGAAGATACGGCCACGACAAAAAAGATAGCCCCATTTATCCATGAAACCACCGCCGGCGCCGGCATATTCGAAGTATTCCCGCTCGCGCCAGTAACGTACCTTTGGCTGGCAGGCAGCCAGGCCGGGATAGCGCTGCATCGCATTGAGCAATGGCGGAAACCAGCCATGCGTCACTTCAAAATCGGCACTCAGCAAAATGTAGTACTTGGCCTGAATCTGTTTCAGACCTTCATAATAGCCATTGGCGAAACCTCGGTTTACGGCAATGGTAAGTGTTTTTACGGAAGGAAAGGTATTTTGTACATAAGCCAGCGTATCATCGGTAGATGCGTTGTCGACCACAACTACATCATAGCCGGTATGGGCTTCCGAAACGATCAACGGCAGGAAAAGCTCATGCCATTTCCTGCCATTGTAGCTAAGTATAACAACGGCTGTATCTTGTGTACATTGAATCATTGCTGATTGGGCGAATGATTATTTATACTTAGGTTCGTATAAGGTATTATCAGGAACCTGAACGTTGTCGTTTTTCTGGAATTTATGTTCGTAGAGGTTATAACAACCAGCCCAGGCGAAAATGAAAAAACCGAAGAAAGAGAGCAGAAATAAGAAACGTGACTTAGAAGGTTTGCTCAGTTCGATATCTGCGGGATTATCTACGAATTGTCCGTGTTGTTGTTGTTGCATTTCCATTGATGCGCAAAATTTGCGTCACAAAAATAGTAGTTATTCCTTCAAAATCACAATATTTTTACTCAAGTTTCGTTTTTTGGAACACAGTTTATGCGTCAATACCTCAATTGGAAAACATATCTATTACTGGCAGCATTGGGCATTGTGACTGCCTCGCTGGTTTATACCAACAAGCTGGCCAAGAAGCTTGAAAAAGAAGAAAATAAAAAAATGGTGCAACTGGTAAGGGCTATTAAAACGCTCGACGAAGCTCCTTACAACCAGGACCTTAGCTTTATGAACCAGCTGCTGGAAGAAAATACGACTGTGCCGTTTATTATTGCCAGCGAAAAGAAAACCGTTCAGTACGTGGCTAATATCGATACTGTAGGCAGAAAAGACGGACCGCAGCTTCTGGCGCAAAAACTAAAAGAATTTTCAGAAGAGCATCCGCCGATTGTGATTGATTTCGGCTTTGGTACCAGCTATGTTTATTATGGCGACTCTTATCTGCTGAAGCAGTTGCGCTATTTCCCGTATGTACAATTGGGCATTATTTCACTATTCCTTATTGTGGCGCTGATCGCATTGAGCGCAGCGCACCGTTCTATTCAAAACCAGGTTTGGGTAGGTCTTTCCAAAGAAACGGCTCATCAACTCGGAACACCGCTCAGCTCCATTGAAGCCTGGCTGGAACTGCTCAAGGACCGCGAGGAAAATGAGGAGGCCGTAGTGGAAATGCAGAAAGATCTCGACAGGTTGAAACTGGTAGCAGACCGTTTTAGTAAGGTGGGTAGTGCGCCGCAACTGGAAGAAGAAAACCTCGTAACCCGTGTAGAAAGTATGGTGCAATACATGCAGAAGCGGGCGCCGAATAAAGTGAAAATTACAATCGACACGGAGGAACAAGATATACCGGTATATATCAGTGGCCCTTTATTTGACTGGGTGCTGGAAAACCTGATGCGTAACGCACTGGATGCAATGGATGGAAAGGGGAGCATTCAGGTAAAAGTGACCAATACCCTGCAACAGGTTTGGGTAGACGTGCAGGATACCGGAAAAGGAATTGCCAAACACCAGATCAAAAAAGTATTCAATCCTGGATTTACGACTAAGAAAAGAGGCTGGGGGCTGGGGCTTTCGCTTTCGCGCCGCATCATCGAAAAATATCATCACGGCTCGTTGTTTGTAAAATCTTCAGAAGTAGGGAAGGGAACGACATTCCGGATTATACTGAGACGTTAACATCTAAAGGTTATATGAAAAGGACGTTTTTCTATTTTTTTGAAAGACTATTTTGCTTTTTACAAATTTCAATTACCTTTGCAGTCCCTCAAAATAAGGAAGATGCGGCGGTGGCGAAACTGGTAGACGCACTACTTTGAGGTGGTAGCGCCTGTAACGGGCGTGGGAGTTCGAATCTCCTCTGCCGCACTGAAAAGTCCTCACAGCAATGTGGGGATTTTTTTTACCCAGTCGTCTCTATTAATCGTTCGATACAATATTAAAGACCAACAACCGAACTCAGCCCACAGTAATTGACCATCCGCTGAATCAAAGCATAGAGATCCTTGTATGTGGCCGGTTTCTCGACCGCACCATTTATTCCCAACCGGACGGCCAGGTTTTCCTCGAGCGAAGCACTCGACCATATAACCAGCGGTACCGTCACCGGTATTTTTTTTACTTCCTCAATAAATTCCAGGCCATCTATCTTAGGCATGTTCAGATCGGTGATGATAAGATCAGGCACTTTATGATGGAGGTATTCAATCGCTTCCACACCATTATTCGCGGTATCGCAAGCGCAGGTGGGCGCTATGTCTCTAAGCGTATCAAGAAAAATCTGCCGGCTGTCGAAATCATCTTCAACCAATAAAATGTGTTTGCACAGCATGGGTCGCAATTAAATTATGTAAAATATGGTTTCGCAAGCAGGTGTAAAGGCATGAAAAGAACCCGCCGCATAAAACAGGTTGGTAAGCAAATGTAATAATGTATTATGACAAATGGTAAATTGAACACCGGTTTATTTTTATTGAAAGATCGTTCAAAACCGCGTCTATACTTGAATGTAGGTACGTTTAACCTGTGGTATTTTTCTACTGTTAGCGCAGGGTATGCGAGTATTTTTCTACAGGGAAGACTTGCTGCTAATTTTTCTTTTCCGGAAGCAAAATGTTGAAAAAATTAAACGGCATTGGCAATAAGATGGTTAAAGCGAAAAGGCCGGCGGTTTAAAATTATGTCTGTTTGGGGACTAGCCCGGCGGCATATAATTATTGGCAGATAACTGCGCTCTTCTTTTGCGGCAACAGGATGCAAATCACGGTGACGATGGCTTAATAAGAAGACGATATTAAATCACGAACCAAAATTCGATTTACGATGAAGACAATTATCATTGCGGTGTTGAGTGTGCTCTGTTTCAGTATACTTTATTGGGCCGATGCAACAGCAGGCAGTCGGAAAGTATACTTCCGCCAAACGCAAAAAACGAAAGATTATAATAGCGACACCAGTATGCACCAAAAGCAAAATCACCATAAGTCAAGCGGTAAGAATATACCGCAAAACCGGAGCAAAGCTGACAGCCTCAACGATCAATTAAAAAACAACAAAACTCCGGGTCGCGTAGATACGGCACAAATGCGTTAAACCAAGGAACAGAAGGGAATGCGGCAAGGTAAAGTCAATCCGACTGCGCTTTGTCGCTTCTTTTTATGAATCGGCTGTGCGGAACCCTGAAGAGAACTTCCGGCTTTAAATTTTTTGTTTTCCGTTTTTAATAAAGCAGCAATTTTCGGGTCGGCGGGAAATACGGCGGGCGGTATTTTTGTATCGTCAATCAATCAAACCAAAGATGGAAACGAATACCAGGGAGCAATTGAATTATGAACGCATCGCCGCGGCGATTGATTATATCCGGGATCATTTTAAAGCACAGCCAACACTCGATGAGATAGCCGGGCAAGTGCATCTGAGCCCATTTCATTTTCAGCGATTATTTACCGAATGGGCAGGAGTAAGCCCTAAGAAATTTCTACAATACATCAGCCTGGAACATGCCAAAAAAATGCTCAAAGAAAACCAGGCTTCCCTATTTGAAACTGCTTTCGATACTGGGCTTTCCGGTACCAGCCGTTTGCACGATCTGTTCGTCAATATAGAAGGGATGACACCTGGTGAATATAAAAACGGAGGAGCACACTTATCCATTCGTTATAGTTATGCCGAAACCCCGTTTGGCAACGTACTGGTGGCTTCCACGCATAAGGGCATTTGTTATATAGCTTTTGCAGAAGAGGAGGGTATAGGATTTGCCGAATTGCAAAAGGCTTTTCCCAAAGCGAAATTTCAGCAAATGACCGATTTGATGCAACAGAATGCATTACAGATTTTCAACCATGACTGGACAAAACTCGATAAAATAAAACTGCATCTGAAAGGCACCGAATTTCAGATCAAAGTGTGGGAAACACTACTCAAAATCCCGACGGGAAAACTGGCGACCTATGGCATGATTGCACAGCAAATAGAGCGGCCAACAGCTTCGCGTGCCGTAGGAACCGCTATCGGCGATAATCCGGTCGCATTTTTAATTCCTTGTCACCGGGTCATACAATCTGCCGGCACCATTGGGCAATATCACTGGGGCAGTACACGCAAAACAGCGATCATCGGCTGGGAAGCCGCACTGATGGATAATCATCAATAGACAGCAATGGAACAGACAATAGAAAGACTGAGCGCTATTAATTATGATGTGGTGACGGAAAGCTTGCACGAAAAAGGCTATTGCGTGGTGCCGGAGGTCTTGACAGTGGCGACTTGCGCACAAATGATACGAGCCTATCACGATCCGCAATACTATCGGAAAACGGTTGTGATGGAACGATACCGGTTTGGCGCCGGCGAATACAAATATTTCCGTTATCCCCTGCCGCCCTTTGTTGCAGAGATCCGGGAAAGGATGTATGAGCACTTGGCGCCGGTGGCCAATAGCTGGATGAAAGCTTTACATATCGATACCGTGTATCCGGACACACTTTCGGGATTACATACGCTATGCCGCGATAAAAATCAGCATCTGCCAACGGTGTTGATTCTTAAATATGGCCCTGGAGGCTATAATACACTGCACCAGGATTTGTATGGAGCTGTATTTTTCCCGATCCAGTTGGTGTTTTTCCTGAACGAACCAGATGTGGAATATGGTGGTGGCGAGTTTGTGCTCACACAACAGAACCCGCGTGCACAATCGGAAGCAATCGTCTTGCGTCCGAAGAAAGGAGATATGTTGGTTTTTACCACGAACTTCCGTCCTGTAAAAGGAAGTAAAGGGTATTACCGGGCGCAGATGAAACATGGCGTAAGCGAATTGCATTGGGGGGAGCGGCATACGCTCGGTATTATTTTTCATGACGCATTAACTTAAAACGATGTGGCAACATGAGGCATTAAAAGACACGCAACTTTGGCGCTTGCTGCGTTCGGGTTCTATTGCTTGGGCGGGAAACAAGCAACTAAAAATTTATGGAACCTTGCATTGCTGTTCGGGTAAGCGAATGAAAAACATCAACCGTGTATTTTTTCTGTCAGAAGCAGAAGCAGTTGAAAACGGCTACCGGCCTTGCGGACACTGTATGCGTGCTGCTTACAAAAAATGGAAACAAACATGAATCTTTTTGAAAACGATCTGCACGCTAATCTTCTGCCGTATGACGGCACGGTGATCTATTTCGGGCCGGTGCTCGATAAAAACGCTGCCGATATGTATTTGCAAGCACTGGCTCAAACCATTGCATGGAAAAATGATGAAGCCGTTATTTTCGGAAAACATATAGTTACCGCACGAAAAGTGGCCTGGTACGGCGATGAAGCGTATTCATACACTTATTCCAATACGACGAAAACAGCGTTGCCCTGGACCGAAGAATTACGTGCACTCAAACTAATGGCAGAGCAATGGACCGGAGCTCGTTTTAATGCTTGTTTGCTGAATCTCTATCATAACGGTAACGAGGGTATGGCCTGGCATAGCGATGACGAGCGGGAACTCGGCATAAACACTACGATAGCGTCTTTCAGTTTCGGCGCGGAGCGTAAGTTTTCGTTTAAGCACAAAAGAACAAAAGACACTGTATCGCTGATGCTGGAACATGGCAGTTTGCTGGTCATGAAAGATGCCACGCAAACCAACTGGCTGCACAGTTTGCCGAAATCTGCGGTGGTGAAGGCGCCACGTATTAATTTAACATTTAGAACAATCAGAAGCTAGTGGTGAAAGTGACAATCATGGAAATAAAATAGGCTGACATTGTCAGCCTATTTTATTTTTTATTGGGGCAACTGACCATTGGTCGTTGACCGGATTAGTTCTTCAGTTTATCTTTAAACACCTTTTTGAATTTATCCATTTTCGGTTTGATCACAAACGTACAGTAAGGCTGATTGCCGTTTTCGTTATAATAGTTCTGATGATAGTCTTCCGCTTTGTAGAAAGTAGTGAACGGTGAAATTTCTGTAACGACATCACTATTATAGGCATGTTCCGCGTTCAGTTGTTTTTTATAGTCTTCTGCTTTGCGGCGCTGTTCATCATTGTGGTAAAAGATAACCGAGCGGTATTGCGTGCCCACATCATTGCCCTGACGATTCAGCTGGGTAGGATCGTGCATTACCCAAAACGCAGCGAGCAACTCATCATAACTGATCACTGCAGGATCATAATAGACATTGGTAACTTCTGCATGGCCGGTAGTGCCTGTACAAACGGCTTCATAGGAAGGGTGAGCGACATGACCGCCACTGTAGCCGGATTCCACTTTCTCTACACCCTTCAGTTGCTGGAACTGGGCTTCGGTACACCAGAAGCAGCCGGCGCCAAAGGTAGCCGTATCGAGATGGTGAGATTGATTTTCCGGATGTGTGTTATTCATTTGTTGAAAAGTTTTTGATTGTTCGTAATTGTTTTTTTGTGCGCAGGCTCCCATCTGCAATAATACTAAAGCGGGGAGAAACAGTTTTTTGATCGTTGAAAACATATTTAGAGGCATTTATTTTTTATACGCAAAACCGTGCCAAATGGTTTCTGGTAGCGCGTTTTAATAGGATACTTTAACATTGTGTTATAAAATATGTGGCATTTTTTAAGCGAAGGCTTTTGAAATTTAAACTCCTTTTCTACTTTTGTGGCGGAGAGATGGCAGAGCGGTCGAATGCGGCGGTCTTGAAAACCGTTGACTCACAAGGTCCGGGGGTTCGAATCCCTCTCTCTCCGCTCCAAAAGCGGTAAAGCGCGTGATGCAAATCACGCGCTTTTTTTTTAGAAAATTTTTCGCCGCAGATGGAAATCCTCGAAATGCCCATGAGAACAGGCAACCCCCGGAAACTAAATTCTTTAATCGGACAATTGTGTTTCTAAAAGTAATTTTTGGCGGTTGGTTGGGTAGTTCAAATTCATACATTTGCCAAAATTTAGCAGGCGAACATCGTCAGATATGGCGACGGACGAATATGGTAACAAAGCATTTTGTACTGCCGCAATTTCGTCACAGCAAGCTTCTTAAATAGCATTATCATAAAAATTCGGAAACATCAGGACCTAAAAACTCTTTTATCCAGAATCTTCTTTTACCACATTTATAACTGTAAACGGAACAAACCACCATGTTGCTTGCGCTTCGCGTGGCAGTGGATTTCTTTTTGACAGTTATTAAGGGCCCGGCACGACGCTACTTAAACATGCTTTTAAGTAGGAACAGGTTGGGTTAATAATAATTTAAACGAATTGGTAATAGAATCGAATTTTTATAATTATGAGAACGAGTCTACAAAAGTGCACCTGGCTCTCGCTCGGTTTGATGTTTCAAATGTTTGCAGTTAACGGACAACCGGTCAATTTACCCGTTGAATCCCGACCTGATTTATTTACATATTTTAATCCTGCTGCAACAAATATTCCATTTGAAGCTGTTAATGTCAGCAAAGCGATCATTCATCTGAACTCGTTCATTGATGAATGGACACCAAGTACCGGCGCAAAAGCCAGTGCGTTTTTGATACGCACTTTTAGAGACGACAATAAAATTTGTATGTGTCTAACTGGTCATCAGATTAAGGAACTTATTCCGAATGGAACGCCCATTGTCGGCAATCCAGTGCCTTTTAATTCAGACATCTATATGGATTATCTTGGCGAAGATGAAATTGTAAACGGCGCACACCATAACAAGACAATAAATTTTTCAAAAGCTTTTTTGAGCGCTGTTACGCTAATGGCGTATTATGGAGATGTTCAGGGTGGCAAAGATGCAGCGCTTGTGCTGATCGATAAAAATCAGTTGCCGTCGGCCCTTGTCGGAACGTTAGGTTATGATTTCGACGATAACAATTGGGCCAATAGTACTTATTATAGTATAGGTCACCCGAATAATTATCCCCAGCGTATCGCAGACGATTTTGTCTTCCAACAGGATCAAGGGTCTTCCGTGCAACTTTCAGGCCAGCTCCCTTATGCTGTTGGCTTTGGAAATTCCGGATCTCCTTTATTGACAAGGCCGGCTGCTGCAGCTGGTTCCGTCAAAGGAATATTTTCTCAGGCTTCAGGCTATCAAAATTATCTGGGCCATTTGAAATCAGATTTTTCGACCAATTATTTCCAATATGCCACGACAGGTTATTTTACAAAGCTGGGTGTGTTGGAAACAGCAATCCGAAATCATTGCTGGAAAAAAGCTGACAGTGCCGGTATCGCTGCAAATGGCAGCTACAGACAAACCATTACGGTCGATAACAGCAGTACGGTGAATGCTTATCATCGGGATTTTACTTTGAGCAGTGCTTCAAGTTTGACTCAATCTTCCAGTTCATTATTTTCGGAATCATCCTCCGACGAGGAATACTCCCGGCTTAATGCAGATAATTGCAGTGTCGGCGGTTTTCTCCTTCCCACTACCTACCCGGGTGGCAACAAACCCTGGCGGGTAACAATAGCTGCCCAACAAGTAAATGTCTCTCCCGATTTCAGCTATACTGCTTCCGGTAACGCTGAGTTAGAACTATCTACTGTAGTGGTAAGTGCTACATCAACTCAGACAGCACGGCTAACCGATAGCCAATCTAATAATATAGCTGACAAAAATAATTCGCTATTTACGGTATATCCTAATCCGAGCACTTCTGGGATTTATCATATAAAGCTCCCTGCAAACGGTGAGTTTTCGGTTGTGGTATACAGTTTGGGCGGTAGTGAAATATATCGTGCAAGTTGTAACGCAAATCCTTTTACGATTCAGTTGCCGCAGACCGCTCGAGGAACCTATGTGCTGAATATTTATGCAAAGGAAAATCAGGCTCCGCGGTCCAGCCAATTAATTATTTACTAATCGCCGGCTCACCAGTCCTATCAATTTTTTATTAAGCATGCCGGTTATTTGCCTTAAAATAGGTCGATCGTTCTTTTCCGGGAACATCTGTGTTTTTGTTGTCAGTTAGCTTCTAGAATCCAGCCTCACTCCGAACCCATATCAACATATTTGTGTTGATCTTTTTAGTGTTTTAAACTTGATGCAATAGTTGGTCAGCTTTGCCTTGCATGGTTGTGCGTATAAGGTCTCAGCCAGGTAGAAATTTTCCTTAAGCCAAGATATAAATGGGAAGAACGCTTCTCTTATCCGTATATTTTGCGCTGCATTGGTGGTATCCCATCGGGATTGCCCATCATTTTATTTTCCTTGTTTTACTAATAGGTAAACCTGAGTTTAACATCCAGATTGTACTCGAAGAGCAGCTTCGTGCAATAACTGCAATGCTCCAGGTTTTACGCAACTAACTGCAATACAGCAAGAAATGCTGTTGCATTAGTTTATTCATTCTCCATTTGAAATACTTTATATGCTTGGTGCATAGCCCTTTATAGCAGCTAATATTGTTTTTATGTTGTATTTTTTTATATGCTATTGACTGGTAATAGGCCATATTATACTTTTGTGTGTTTTTAACAGTCGCTTAACAATCCCGAACGAGACAAAAGTTTCCATTTCACATTCGTAATTCGTCCAACTGAGTATATATATGAAGATTGCTACCCCCCATTTGTTTTTTTTGCTGCTGAGCTGTTTCCTGGTCCCGGCTTATGGGCAGAAAACACCAGGACATGGCCTGCCAGACAAAAAATGGAATTATGAAAGTTTTTCCACACCAACTGCCGCGCCCTCAGCGCAATGGTTAAAATTAAATCCCGGCGAACAGGATAACCCTGAGCTTGGTATGCTGCAAGTTTATGCGCCGACCAAGAGTTGTGTAGAAATAATCAGTAAACGGACGGAGAATGAAAAATATTACGCCGATCCGGAGCATCCCGAAAAAGTATTTATTCAGGCAGGTTACAATACACTCCATTATAAAAAAGATGGAAAATGGGCGACGATCGATTATCGTCTGCGGCCAAAAGGCACCGGCGAATATGAAGCGCCGAGCCAGGAAGAGCCGGTAGGCTTTAATACAAAAGGCGGGTACAGTTGGATCACTACTACAGTGGGCGGACAAGTGCGGTTTAACCAATGGGCTTTATATGGTGTAGATAATAATGGTGAATTTCTGTTGTCTAAAGCCGATTGGAGCAATTATACAGCCGGCGATGACGGCCTGTATGTACATAATATCTTTCCGGGTATCGACGCGCAGATGCGCGTGCTCAGGGGCGCTATAAAAACCAATTTTATTGTTCATAGCATAGCGGCGTTTTCAAATACGAGCAAACTCATATTTAAAGACGTATTCAATACCGGAAACGCTGCAGGGTTTCGCAGAGAAAATGACGACGACCGGAGTAATGTATTAATGCTCTGGCAAGGTACTCGGTCTTTGTTGCGTATGGATAAAGCCGTGATGTATCCTGAAAAACAACAGGCCATTCAAATGGCAACACTGCCATATCATACAGAAGGCAACGAAGTAAGTTTTAGTGTAGACACTACATATCTCGGTCATTTTTTGCCGGGTGAAGCCGTTATCATAGACCCGCTGGTGACCGGTTCCAATACATTGGCAGCATCTTCTATTACGTCGATGTATAACAGCAGTTGTAATTACAATAATTACTGCGATCACCAGATGGCGATCACGCGTCCGGCTGGTATTGCAGTGACCGATGTGCAGTTTACTTTCGGTGTGTTGGCTACATTGCCATGTAAGCGTGAGAATGGCGTATTTGCAATTACATCGGGCGGTGCAGGCGCGTGTTTTAATGGTTTCTGGTATTGTACTGATACCGGCGCTGGCTCTTGCGCCGGGTACGGTGTATCGGTTTCCAACCTGATTTCCTGTCTGGCTCCGTCTCAATGTAGTTCCGTTCAGGACACGTTCAATCTGCGTTATTACCGGAGTTGCGTAGGTCCTGTCGGCTGCGATAATACCTGTATCGGTGCAGCTATTCCATGGACAATGACTGTTGTGGGGTACACAGTGCAATATACAAATGGCATTACCGCTTATGCGGCAGATACGGCTTGTTACGGAACCGCTGTAGGCGTAAAGGCATTGCCGCAATATGGTATTCCACCTTATGCAACCACCAACTGGAGCTTCAATAGTTCCGGCAGTCCTTCTATTGGTACCGGCGATAGTATTTCTTTAGGTGTTCTGAACCCCGGAACGTACACGGTATATGCCAATACAACGGATGCCTGTGGTACTGTGGCACAGGCCAGCAAAGTAATAACGATTTACCCGATACCTGCTGTTTCCAGGTTTACCAAACTGAATCCTTCTACTTGCGGTGGTACCGACGGAGGATTTACCCTCTACGGGCTGACAGCAAATACAACTTTTACTTTAAACTATACTAAGAACGGTGCGGCCGCTGGCCCGGTAACGGTTGTTTCCGATGCATCAGGTGCATTGTCTGTTAGCGGACTTTCGGCGGGGACTTATTCCGGTTTCACATTGTCGGCGCATGGTTGTACTTCTACCACTTATGCGACATCGCTGGTGCTGACCGATCCTACAGCCTCAGCGGTGACGGTAACCGGCAATCCGTGTACCACAAATATGATCACCATGACGGCCAATCCTTCCTGGGCCATCAATACCTGGCAGTTTAACGGAAGCCCGGTAATCACAGATACAATTATCAAATGGAATACAACTGGTACCGTGGTGGCCGGTATAACCGGTAGTGCGGGCTCCGCGCTCAATCAGCTGGCAACAGGACCGCTGGGCGTTTCCACCGATATTTATGGCAATGTCTATGTAGCGGATAATAATAACCAGCGCATCGTGAAATGGCAGCCAGGTGCAACAACCGGCATCGTATTGGCAGGTGGTAATGGCGCCGGCAGCGGACTTAACCAGCTCAACGCTCCTTACGGTGTGTATGCAGATGCGGACAGCAACGTATATGTGGCAGACAGGAACAATAGCCGTATTATCAAATGGGCGCCAGGTGCAACATCAGGGGTAGTGGTAGCCGGTGGCAATGGCGCAGGCAGTGCACTCAACCAGATTAATAATCCAAGAGGTGTATTTGTTGACGGAGCAAAAAATGTGTACGTCGCAGATCTGCCTAATAACCGTATTATGAAATGGGCGCCGGGTGCAACGACCGGGGTAATAGCAGCGGGTGGCAATGGCGCAGGCAGTGCACTTAACCAGCTCAGCAGTCCGACGAATCTATATGTTGATAACGCGGGTACCATGTACATTGCCGACTTTGGTAATAACCGTATTGTAAAATGGGCGGCAGGTGCCAGCAGCGGTAGTGTAGTGGCAGGCGGCAATGGCGCGGGCAATGCAGCCAACCAATTTAACGGTCCTCGCGGTATCAAAGTTGATGGTCTCGGTTTTCTGTATGTGGCCGATCAAAACAATAACCGGATACAAAAATGGATGCAGGGCGCAGCAAGCGGCACCACGATCGCCGGTGGCAATGGTGCCGGCACGGCACTGAACCAGGTAAATAACCCTGTAGATCTTGCTTTGGGAACGGATGGTTCCGTTTACCCGATGGAGCAGAACAATGTTCGTGTTACCAGGTTTACACCTAAAACAACAGACACGCTGATAGCTGGTGCTTCCGGTACCTACACCGCAAATGTGACTTCATTTAATGGTTGTACCAGTACAGCTAACATTAACTGGATACAGAAAGATACAATCACCATTACGGCCAATCCCGGCAGCATTATCTGTGCGGGTAATTCGGTAACCTTCAGCGCTACGGTGAAGCATGGCGGCAGCAGTCCTGTATATACCTGGAAGCGAAACGGCGCAGTGGTAGGCACCAATAGTGCTACTTATACCACAACAGCATTATCCAACAGGGATGTGATCTCCTGTACATTCAGCAGCAGCAATCCATGTACCGCATCAGACAGCATTGTAATGACGGTCAATCCATTGCCTACAGTTACACTGGCCGGTAATCCTTGCACCGCTAATATGATCACGATGACCAGCACACCTGTATGGTCTTTAAATACCTGGAAAAACAACGGTACGACCGTTGCCAACGATACCAATAAATGGAACAGCTTAGCTGAGGTAGCAGCCGGCGGTAACGGCGCAGGCAGTGGTCTCAACCAGATTAATTTTCCATTGGGCGTATCTGCGGATGCTGCCGGCAATACTTATGTAGCAGATGCGCAGAACCACCGTATTGTGAAATGGGCGCCTGGCGCAACGTCGGGTACGGTAGTGGCAGGTGGTAACGGCGCAGGCAGTGCCGCCAATCAGTTGTCTTATCCTTTTGCTGTAGCAGTAGATGCAGACACCAATGTGTATGTAATGGAATGGGGCAATGCGCGCGTATCGAAATGGGCTTATGGTGCTACAACCGGCGTTACAGTTGCCGGTGGCAATGGCGGCGGCAGTGCTTTAAACCAGTTGAATGCGGCCCAGGGCCTTTTTGTAGATGCCAATAAAAATGTGTACGTATCGGACGATGGCAATGCGCGTATTGTGAAATGGACGCCTGGTGCTACATCTGGCGTACTGGTGGCAGGCGGTAATGGTGCAGGTAATGGTCTCAACCAGTTCAACAACCCGGTAAGCGTTTACGTAGACGGTGCCGGCAACATGTATGTATCAGATTATAACAATGCCCGTATCGTGAAATGGGCGCCTGGCGCCACAAGCGGCACTGTAGTGGCCGGCGGCAACGGCGCCGGTTCGGCAGCAAACCAGTTAAGCGGCCCCCGTTGCAGCTGGCTGGATGGCTCGGGTAATATCTACATATGTGATCAGGGCAATAATCGTATCCAGATGTGGCGACCTGGTGCGACCAGCGGTATAACGGTGGCTGGCGGCAATGGCGCCGGCACAGCGCTTAACCAGCTGAACAGCCCAACCAGTATTTACGTTTCCTCAAACGGAGCTATTTATACTGTAGAACAAAACAACAACCGCGCGTTGAAGTTCTCACCTAAACAGGCAGATACGCTTATCCCTACAACAACGGCTACTTACACGGCAACCGTTACCGATTTTAATGGTTGTGTGAATACGGGTACCATCAATTGGATTCAGGCAGATACAATTGCCATCAATGCCAATCCGGGATATGAAATTTGTGCCGGTGCTTCCGTCACGTTTACGGCAACTGTGTCGCATCCGGGTACAGGCCTTGTTTATACATGGAAGAAAAACGGAACAACAGTAGGTAGCAATAGCGCAACTTATACCACTAGTTCGCTCAATGATAATGACCGCATTTCTTGTACCGCAACCAGCAGTTCGTGTACGGTTACAGACAGCGTGGTGATGAAAGTGAACCCGATGCCGGGCGTCTCTATTAGCGGTACGCCATGTACCGGTCAGAAGCTGACGCTGAATATGGCGGTTACTTCTTTGCAGACCAAATGGACATACAACGGAAATCCGCTCCAGACATATGATGCCGCATGGCAACAAAACAGCAGCATTGTGGCAGGCGGTAATGGTGTCGGCGCCGCGTTGAATCAGCTGAACAATCCATCAGCGGTGTACACGGATGCAGCGGGCAATATTATTATTGCCGATGTAGCTAACCAGCGTATCATGATGTGGGCGCCAGGTGCAACCGCTGGTACTGTAGTGGCTGGTGGTAATGGCAGTGGCGCAGCATTAAATCAGTTGGTTTGGGGCAATGGGGTAATGCCAGGTTACAACACCGGCGAAATGTATATCAGTGATGCCAACAATAACCGTGTCGCGAAATGGCTGCAGGGTGCGTCTGCTGGTACGATAGCTGCGGGCGGTAATGGTGTCGGTGCTGCTGCTAATCAGATCAGACCATATAATTCCGCATTGGATGGGTACGGAAATATTTTCGCAGGAGATGCCAATAGTACTAACCCAGGTGTAAGAAAATGGAAATTTGGTTATGGCTCAGGCACGGCTGTTGCCGGTTATAACGGCGTGGGCGCGGCAGCCAACCAGTTCAATACACCGTATTCCATTTTCCTCGATAATAATGCAAACGACGTATATATATCTGACTACGTAAATAACAGTGTGCTGAAATGGACGGTGGGTAACACAACGGGCACCGTAGTTGCCGGCGGCAATGGCTCTGGTACGGCCGCTAACCAATTCAACGGTGCTGCGGGTATTTTGATCGACGGTTTGAAAAACCTCTATGTCGCAGATGGCGGCAACGGTCGTATTCAGCGTTGGGCGCAGGGTGCAAACACCGGTACAACTATCGTGGGAGGCAACGGCTTCGGCACAGCACTCAACCAGATCAGCGGGCCTGACGGTATTTTTATGGATAAAAACGGTAACCTCTTTGTGCCGGATAATGGCAACGCACGTATCCTGAAATTCCAGGCATATAATACCGACTCCCTGATGCCGGCTAATGCGGGTACTTACAAGGTGATCGTTACTACGTTTAAAGGCTGCCGCGACTCGGCCAGCTATACCGTAAATCTGACACCGGTCATTACGGGTAAAACTTCGGTAAACCCTACGACTTGCTCGGGCGCCAACGGTTCTATTACATTGAACGGCCTTACATCGAACACTTCATTCAACGTTACTTATAAAAAGAACGGCACCACCGTAGGCCCGGTAAGTATGACCAGCAATGGTTCGGGCAGCATTGTGATCAGCGGTCTTTCTTCGGGTGCGTACAATAATTTCTCGATCGCGGCTACCTCCGGCTGTATTTCTCCGGTTGATACCGCGACGATTAACCTGGTAGATCCGAACCCGCCGGCAGCGCCAACGGCAAGTTCCAATACTCCGGTATGCGCCGGCCAGACGCTGAACCTCAGCACTCCGGCAGTGAGCGGTGTTACTTATAACTGGACCGGTCCGAATTCGTTTTCTTCAAACAGTCAGACGCCGTCGATTACTTCAGTAACCGCAGCAGCGGCTGGTACTTATTCGGTGACGACTACCAATACGGCCACAGGTTGTACATCTGCCGCAGGTACAACTACGGTTGTGATCAACCCGCTGCCGGCAGTGCCTACAATAGGTTCCAACAGCCCGATCTGTACTGGTCAGGCATTAAACCTGACTTCAGCCACTACGACAACTGGTGCTACTTATAGCTGGACAGGACCCAATTCGTTTACAACTACCATGCAGAATCCATCTATTGCCAGCGCCACTACGGTAGCGGCCGGTACTTATTCTGTAATTGCGGTATTGAACGGCTGTCAGTCGGCACCCGTTACCGTAACCGTGGCTGTAAATGTGACACCTGTTATACTCAGTAATTCATTTAGTAATCCGACAACGTGTAGCGGTACAGACGGCAGCATTACACTGAACGGTATGGCAGCGTCTACCCAGTACACCATCAATTATGCTAAAAACGGCACGGCTGTTACACCAGTAACATTGACCAGTGCCGCGACCGGTGCGATTACGATTCCAAACCTTGGCGCCGGTACTTATACCAATATCACTGTAGGTTCGGGTGCAGGCTGTACTTCAGCTCCGGTAGCATCTATTACGCTTACTGATCCGGCATTGCCGGCTACACCTGTGGCAGGTTCCAATTCGCCTGTCTGTGCAGGGCAATCGCTTAATCTTACATCAAGCACTACAACCACCGGCGTTACTTACAGCTGGACGGGGCCAAACAGTTTTACAAGTACTTCGCAAAATCCAACTATTACAGCAGTCACTGCAGCAGGCGCGGGCACTTATACGATAACGGTGACCAATCCGACAACGCTTTGTACTTCGGCTCCGGACACAACAGTTGTAACGGTGAAACCGTTGCCAACAGATCCGGTGGCAGGTTCTAATAGCCCGGTGTGTGAAACAGGTACGCTCAATCTTACGAGTACCGCTACAACAACTGGTGCTACGTACACCTGGTCTGGTCCTAATTCATTTACATCTGCTGCGCAAAATCCATCCATAAGCCCGGTAACATTGGCTGCAAATGGCACCTATACGGTATATACAACGCTCAATGGTTGTCAATCGGCCAACAGCAGTACGGTAACCGTTACCGTGAAACCATTGCCGGCCGTTCCGACTGTGAGCTCCAATAGCCCGGTATGTTCCGGTACAGGTAATACACTGCAGCTTAACTCGGCCAGCACTACTACTGGTGTCACTTATAGCTGGACTGGTCCAAACAGTTTTACGGCTGCTACACAAAATGCATCGATCGCAACGCCGACTGTAATGGCTACCGGCCTCTACACGGTCACGGTTGCACTGAATGGTTGTACCGTTACCGGCACGACCAACGTAGTAGTAAATCAAACACCGATAATGCCTACAGTAACCAATATCAGTTACTGTCAGTTCGAGCCATCTTCAGCGCTTACCGCAACAGGTGCCAACCTGAAATGGTACACCTCGGCATCTGGCGGTTCACCGCTCGCTGCGGCACCCGTGCCTTCAACGCAAATTCCAGGCACTTACAATTGGTATGTCAGTCAAACAGACGGGGTGAATGGTTGTGAAAGTCAGCGTCAGCAAATTGTGGTTACGATAAAAGCTAAGCCAGCTGCGCCTTCTGGCGTAAGCACCTATGTTTTCTGCCAGTACGAGCAAACACAGCCACTGGTAGTCAGCGGACAAAACTTGTTATGGTACACAGCCGCATCAGGCGGATCAGGCAGCACGGCAGCACCGGCGCCTAATACAACTGTTCCCGGAACGTATGGTATATGGGTTTCTCAAACAGTAAATGGCTGCGAAAGCGACCGTTTTGCGATCTCCATTACCGTGAAAGAAAAACCAGCGCCGCCAGTCGTAACAACACCGGTTTACTATTGTCAGTACAGCCCTGCTGTAGCGTTGACAGCAATCGGTCAAAACCTGAAATGGTACACAACGGCAACCGGCGGAACGGGCGCTACTGTGGCGCCGATACCGAGCACTTCTTATGCCGATACCATAAACTATTATGTAACACAAACAGTAAACGGTTGCGAAAGCGATCGTACACTGCTTAGCGTTATTGTACATTACCAGCCAAACGGTGTAGTGATCGCTTCTAAGCAATATGTATGTCAGCACGACACGATCAGCTTTACGTATTTCGGTAACGCGTTGCCGAATGCACAATACAACTGGTCGCTGCCAATCGGTGTTGGCTACCAGGTAAGCGGATCCGGCGCAGGACCGGTTGTGTATCATTTTGATTCTACGGGTACTTTCCAATTAAGAATGCAGGTAGAAGACCATGGCTGTTTCAGTAAGGAATATGTATATGATGTAACCGTGCGTGCAGCGCCGATGGTAAGACCTGTTGTGCCTGCGGACGCCTGTCTGGGTGAAACCGTACAAATTATGCTGAACTATGCCACTGCCGGTATCGATACTTATAACTGGAACTTTAACGGCGGTGTAGTAAAATACGGCGATGGTGCAAGTACTATGGGGGTAGTCTGGAATACCGCGGGTACACATCTGGTAAGTCTTACTGTAAAAGCGTCGGGTTGTCCTTCGGTACAACAAACGGACACGATCGAAATACACCCACGTCCATTTGCGAAAATTGTAGATTTCCCTACAGGACATATCTGTGCAGATGATTCACTCGTGTTGACTGCCAATGAAGCGGACTCCGGTTCTGCTTACACATGGCTGCCTTCGGCATATTTCGGTACACTGGCTAATGCTGGTCCTACTACCGTTGGTCGCGTTTTATATCCTGGCTATGTAACCCTGCAAATCACCAGTCCGTGGGGATGCCGTGGGGCCGATAGCGTATATATGGACGCACAACCATGTTGCGAGGTGTATTTGCCAGATGCATTTACACCAAATAACGATGGACGAAACGATATATTCCGCATCATCACACAAGGCAATCATCAGATCAGTACGTTCCGGATCCTCAACCGCTGGGGACAAGTGGTGTTTGAAACGGCAGATGAGAAGCGTGGCTGGGATGGCCGTTTTAACGGAGTATTGCAAGAGATGGGCGTTTACTATTATTATTTGAAATACCGTTGTACCGACGGAACTTTTATAGAGAAAAAAGGAGAAGTAACATTGATTTGGTAACCTAATGTTTCTGAAAAAAAAGCGGACAATTTTTATTGTCCGCTTTTTTATTGCCCGGCTGTCTGATTTTGATTAAAACTGCTACAAAAAAGGAATGCCCGCACAACTAACTTTAATTACGACATCACGTCGGTCGATAACAGCGTTCCAAAACTTTTAAATCGAGCCTATGAAAAAGTTATACCTGGTAATGGCGCTGCTCATTGCAGTGGCGATGGCGCGTGGACAGACTTTTGTATTCACTCCGGTTTCGACGCCCGCTGGTTGCAACCCGGCAGATAGCTACACATTATATTCTTCGTTCACTATCGACAGGATCGTGGTGACGCAGATCTACAGCGATGACGGCGTCAATGGGTCATTTGCCTTCGAAGTCTATATAAACATTACCAATGTTTTTGACGGCAACCTGGTCAGCACCGGGAATTTTTATAACTATACGCCTACTGCCTATTCTTCTGTGCCAAATGTGCCCGCATCTATTACCAACACCTCCAATATTATTCCTTTAGGAACAGCTACAATTCCTAATGTGGCAACCAGCACCAACCCGACTTATGTCGGGTCGGCTAGCGCATTGGGCCTGGTATTAAACGGAAGCTATTCCAGTCCGGATACGCTGGCATTGTTTGGTTATGATTCCGCAACGCTAGAGGTAAACCTGCCTTGTATCGGTGACCAGGTTCTGGATACTATGGTGCAGCCTTTGCCGGTGATAATGTCTGCATTGAAAGGGCGCATCATTAATGATAAAGCCAGTCTGTACTGGACAACTTACAGCGAGCAAAATCATGCTGGGTTTAACATACAGCGAAGTGCGGATGGCAAATCCTGGACACAACTGGATTGGTTGCCCAATGCAAATAACGACCGGGCTAGTTTGCAAACGGACTACTCGTACTCCGACCCGGTACCACTGGCGGGTGACAACTATTATAAACTAATACAGGTCGACAAAGATGGGCGTAGCTATCAGAGTAATGTTGTGTGGCTGAGAATGGATGGTGAAAGAGTGAAACAGTACCGGGTCTATCCCAATCCTGCAACGAATGTTTTAAAAATACAAGGCGGCGGTAATCAGGCTCCGGTTCGCTATACATTGATTGATGCGGTTGGCACCGCGTTGACTGAAGGCTTCCTTACAAACGGCGAGACAAATATCGACGTGCAGCAGTTGGCTCATGGTTTTTATTTGCTGCAAATACAAGACCAGGTTTACCCGGTAGTTATTGACCGGTAGCCGACGATACGATCGGGCAATTGAAGCTCAAACCGAAATATTAAATGTCTGCATTAAATGGGACAATGCCACTGTTGTGGGCACGTTAAGCTTTTCAAAAATGCGGCGTTTATAAGTGTTGGCTGTGGAATACTGGATATGAAGGATCGAACAGATCTCCGGTAGCTTATGCCCTTTCTGAATCAACCGTGCAATTTCCAATTCGCGAGAAGAAAGATGGTCAAACGGATTGTCTGGTTGCGCTTCATTTTTTGCCTGCATGAGTATTTTTTGAAGTGCCGGATTGATATAGGTGCCGCCGTTCAGCACTTTGCGAAATGCCTGTACGATTTCTTCGACAGATGCAGTTTTATGCAAAAAGCCTTTAGCGCCTAATTGCATGCATCTCTTTCCGTAAACTTCTTCTGTGTACATCGAAAATATAATGACACCGGTATCTGGCGTACTGCTTTTCAGCCAATGCATCAGGTTCACAAAATCCGCTCCCGGCATATTGATATCCAGCAGCAGCGCCTGGTAAAAATTGTCTTTTACTAACGCGGTGATTTCTTCTTCACAGGAAGCCTCATCTATCCGTTCTGTGACGATATGATCTTTAAGAATCGTTTTAATGCCGGCACGCACAATTCCATGATCGTCGGCAATCAGGACATTTGTTGACATAGTTTAAGATTTGAGAGTGTAACAATAGTTCCTTCGTTTATTTTACTTTCCAGGTGCAGGGAAATATCAAGGATGCGACAAAAATCGGTAATGAAGCGATAACCCAGGCCCGTTCCTGTAGACTGAGAGCCGTTGCTACCGAGCGATTCCGGTTGTACTCTATTCATCAGATCAAGCAAAACCGCAGGTTTCATACCTATGCCGGTGTCTTGTATTTTGACGATGGCTGCTCCGTTTTGTGTCGTTAGCGAAATATGTATGGTTCCGTTCCGCGAATATTTATTGGCGTTGTCAATGATATTATGCAAAATAATCTTCAGCATCTGGTAATCGGTGTCGATCAAAACCCCTGGCTGCAAGTGCGTATGAATCTCGTTGTTATGAGCTTGCCGTAGTTCGCCGAAAAATGCGGCTGTCTGTAAAATCAGCCGGCTAAGATTTACTTCCGTTATCTCGGTTCCCCCAAGCATATTCACTTTCCTGATCCAGATTCCGAAATCTTTTACAAATTGATAAATGTTTGAAGAAGTTCGCTTCATTTCCTGGCTGAGTTGCCGCGTCTCAGCGTCTGCATAAGCATATTCCACATCTATTTGCTCAAAAGCATTCGACAAAAACCGGAGTGGCGATTGCAGATCGTGCGTGATAATCATAGACAGCGTTTCTTTAAAAGCGATATTTCGCTGCAGATCCTCTTTTGATTGTTCCAGCTCGGCTACCACTGTCTCAAGGTCCTCAATCAACAAGTCTTGTTCTTTTGTTTTTTCGGCAACCTGCTCTTTCAGTCGGGTTCGTTGCTGCAACAGTAGTCTGACACGGAGACGATACAAAAAATAAAGCAATGTGATCAGCAGTGCAGATAATAATAACCGGAAGGTTACTGTCTCATAAAAAAACGGCCGGACTGTAAATGTGATTTCCTTCGTGATTAACTTATCTGCTCCAAAACCGCCCTGTTTGCGGAATTGCACGGTGTGGTCGCCTTTTCCCGCGTTGTCCATTTCAAGCATATAGTCCTCGTTCAGCAGATACCATTGGTTGCTATTGTCTATACTGTATTCGATACGTTGGTTGTAATAGTTGCCATAATAAGGCGAGGAGATATAAAGCCGTACGCTGCGTGTTTCAGAAGGCAGCATCAGTTTTTTTTCTGTAAGGAATAACCGGGTTGTATCTGCAACTATTTTATCTACGAATATAGCTGCTGTCGGAAAAGTAAGCTGCAGGCTGTCTGGAAAGAACTGTATCAATCCTTTTAATGAAGGGAACGAAAATTGTCCGTTGCCGGTTACAATACCTGCGGGATTACCACCTCCGTTAAATTCATTGGTGAGTAAACCGGCGGTATGGTCAAAATAGTAATAATAAGGCGCGTTGTTTTTTGTTTCGAGATAGGCGTAAAGATCGTCGCAGTTATAAAGAAACAAACCATGATTAGTGGTTAGCCAGAGCCGGTTGGAATGGTCTGGCATAAAACAGTGCACATAGTTCAGGTAATGATTTTTATCAGAAGGAAAAGCAATAAGCTTGTTGTGATATAAGGCGTAGAAGCCATTCCCGTAAGTGCCGATCCATAGTGTGCCCCGGGCATCTTCATACAATGCACGCACAAAAATATTTTTCAATTCCCCGATGATCGCTACACTATTCTTTGAAAGATCCGCCTTTACCAATCCCTGTTTGCCGCCAAGCCACCATCTCCCATCCCGCGACTGAATAAAGCTGGCGATACGGAAAGGCCGGGGCAGCGAAGGAGGCACAGGAAGCCACTGCACGGAATCTCCATTTATACGGGCAAGAAAATTGGAGTCGGCCGAAAATAGTATCGTGCCTTCTTTCGTTTGCCGGAAGCAATACACAGGTTTTTGAAAAGCGATATCCCGCACTTTTTGCAGTTGCCCGTTGAGCTCGCAGATTCCTGCCGAGTCTTTGCTTCTTCTGTTCAGCAGATAATTACCTTCCTTAGTTTGAAATACTGCATTGGCAAAGAAATGGCTGTTAAACGGAATGAAGTGCCCGGGGTATAAAACACCTTTTGGCGTCAATACGCCGTTATGTTTAAATGGCACCCCCGCATAAAAAATATTGCCTGCATCGTTGGGCGTTACCACACTGGTGAACCTTTGTTTCCGGAAAATATAAATGCCATCCGATATCGTTCCAATAATGGCTAATCCTTTGTCAGGAATGTTCAGAACACTCACGATATTGGTGATTTTTCCCACACTCAGCAGGGGTGTCAATGAAGCGACGCTTTTGTTTATTCCGAAATTCAGCTGGTAAAGCGTATCGCCAGATCTCAGGTAAATATTAGTTCCTTGTTGCGCTAATGAAACCAGCGTAGGTTGCGGCGTTAGGCGGCTCGTTTTTCCAATTAGCTTTACCCGTCTGAAATCATGGAATGCAGTATCGGTTACCCAGATTTCGTTATGCTTGTTGAGGTAATAAAAAAAACCTTCGGCACAGGTGATGCTGTTCATATAAGAATGTCCGCTACCGCCGGTTGCAGGCATTGCCCGGTCCGGCAACGTTCCGGTTCGCTGTTTTTGGTCGCAGGCTTTGTGAAGCGCTGCTGCCGACACGATCAATGGCTGGCTAACTCCTTTTTTTAAAAGCGTTTCTTTATCGATAGCGCGAAGTGTGTTGTTAGGGGTAACATAAAAACACCCCGCATTTTCCGTTTGTATGCAGACATCCCCATCGGTTGTGGAGGCAACATTAAATAGCCGGCTTACGGGTTTGCCGGTTTCTGAGCGGTCATAAGTTTCAAAACGCATACCGTCAAACCGTATGAGCCCGGATTCGGTAGCCAGCCAGATAAAACCATTCCGGTCATAGTGCAATCCTTTGATGGTGTTGGGTAAGCCATTTTCGCTGTTGAAATGCGCTATAGAATAACCATTGGGTTGCGCCTGGCAAAAAATTGGCCACAGTGCAAGGAAAAAAAAGGAACAACATAACAGTCGTGAGAAGTGTCTCATTTGCACACAATTGCAGGTTTATGTTACTGTTGAACCACAGCCAGCAAACGACAGCTTATCCGGAAAATAAGATGTGTAAAAAGAATAGTGATTTTGTTTGGATGTAGCTGTATTGAAGATAGTTAAAACTGCTACAAAATAAAAATATAAGATATGTTATATTCGTTTTGAAATAGGTCTGTAAGCTCTTTCCGGCTGTTTCTCAGGGATATATAGGGCATAAAAACAGTTAGTGCAATTCGTGCGGAGGCATATTGGCCGCACCCGCAATACTGTTTGCAATCTAGCCTTCCCTTTTAGTCCGGAACCATTTATTCACCAACTATAAAAACGCACATGTTATGGATTGCAGAAAAATCAGGTTACTACTGTTGATGTTTGCAGCATTTTTTTCGGCCACCGATATGTATGCACAGCAGAAGAAAACACGGCCTAAGAAACCGAATATTGTGATGATCATTTCTGATGATACCGGCTGGGGTGATCTAGGTGTGTACGGTGGCGGTGTAGGTCGCGGCATGCCTACCCCCAATCTCGATCGTATGGCCAAAGAAGGTATGCAGTTCTGGAGTTTTTATGGGCAACCGAGTTGTACGCCCGGCAGGGCAGCAATGATCACCGGCCGTATCCCCAACCGAAGTGGTATGACAACCGTAGCATTTCAGGGGCAAGGCGGCGGGCTGCCTGCTGGAGAGTGGACGCTGGCTTCGGTGCTGAAACAGGCGAACTATAAAACTTATTTCTGCGGCAAATGGCACCTCGGAGAGGCCGATTATGCGATGCCGATTGCACATGGTTTCGATAAAATGCAGAACGTGGTATTGTACCACCTCAATGCCTATACTTATGCGTTTCAGTCCTGGAATCCGGATATGTCGCCCGATATGCTTGCTTATTTTAAAAAGATAACGACCGGTGTATTAGAAGGCGAAGCGGGTGGCAAAGCACGGGAAATAAGCAAAGTGACGGAAGACAATATTGCCGAACTCGACATGAATATGACGGAAAATGCATTGAAACAGCTGGATGATTATGGAAAAGGTTCCGGCCCGTTTTTCATGTGCATCAATTTTGCCAAGAATCACCAGCCTAACTTACCATCAAAACAGTTTAAAGGTAAGTCACCAGCCGGCAGCAAATATGGAGACTGCGTGGTAGAAATGGATTATAACGTCGGTCGCATTATGGATAAGATCCGTGCATTGGGCATTTCGGAAAATACTTTTGTGATTTATACCGTCGATAATGGCGCCTGGCAGGATGTGCATCCCGATGCCGGCTATACGCCGTTCAGAGGCTCAAAAGGTACCGACCGTGAAGGTGGCAGCAGGGTGCCTGCTATTGCGTGGTGGCCCGGTCAGATTGAAGCCGGAACAGACAGCCACGAGATCGTGGGGGGGCTTGACCTCATGGCGACTTTTGCTAGTTTGGCTGGCATTCAATTACCGACCAAAGACAGAGAAGGTAAGCCAATGATATTTGACAGCTATGACATGTCTAATGTATTGTTTAAAGAAGGCAAACCATTGCGCGATCGCTGGTTTTATTTTACAGAAGCAGAATTGTCTCCAGGAGCCATCAGGGTAGGGCATTTTAAAGCCGTGTACAATACACGTGGGGACAACGGTGCGCAGGCGGGTAGCGATAATCCGGGCCAGCAATTAGGCTGGAGAGGCACAGAAAGATATGTGGCTACTGTACCTGCTATCTATGATCTCTGGCAGGATCCGCAGGAGCGCTATGACGTTTTTATGAACAGTTTTACCGAAAAAACATGGACCCTTCCTATTTTCAATAAAGCCGTGCAAGAGCTGATGAAAACTTATATCCAGTATCCGCCGCGTCCATTGCAGAGCGAGGTCTATACCGGTGAAATGGAGATCAACAGATTCCGGAGCATACAGGAAGCCAAGAAGATGCTGGAACAAAAAGGCATTGCCTTGCCCGATATGAATAAGTAAATAAACAAATAGCGTTGGAAAAGTATAAGGGTGTGGTGACACGTCTTTATGCTTTTTCTTTTTTCGGTGAGGCTTTATAACTCCTTCCGTTCAAAACCATCTCGCATGGCCGCTTCCAGCACATCGAGTTTTATATCTTTTAGCGCTTTAAACTTAATGCAATAGCCGGTTACACTCGCTTTGCCTATTTCTTTTCCATAAGTCTCAGGCAAATATTTTTTGTCTTCGATACCGAGCACATAAACGGAGATGCCCGTGGTGTTACCACTTAATCCAATCCGGAAAAATTCCCTGGTAGCTCCCTTGGCGTATTTGATAGTTTGCAGCCCGTATCCTATTGTCGGATTGGCGACCGTTTTGTTTTCTTCATTTTTACCATCGTCAAACCATATTTTTTCCCCTGGCCATAGCTGCTGTATGCGTTCGTGCAATGCCTGGAAATCGCCACGTTTGGGCTCCGGCAAACCGGCAATATATGCTTTGATATGTTCCGCTACGTTTGTATGAAGCATCTTGATATAGTTGTTTTCGAATCTGCTCAGCGCTGCGCTTTTTCTTTACTGATTTCCTCTTCAAATTTAAGCTGCTCGTTAGTAATACGCGTTTGATAACCCTGCGGATCGATCCACGCTTTTATACCTTCCTGTGCAGCGCGTTGACGTTTTTCTTTATAGTTGAAAAATTCGGTATGACTGGAAAACCAGATATCGGGATGGAGTGCAGCCAGTTTTTGTAAAGTAGCGCGTAAATTAGCTTCTATGCCCGGGTAAGAGGGTGCCACATCTACTTTATATCCGGGATTGATGGTGGTTCCGTCCGGGAAAACGACATCATATTTTCTGCCGCTATCGGTAATGGTCATTTCCCAGGTGGTGCCGCCCATGGTATGACCTGGTGTGAAAATAGCTTTCATTGCAATGCCGCCAAGCGTAATAATGTCTCCGTCGTGCAATACACGATCCACCTTTACAGGTTCAAACCAGAACTCGGAGTACGGTCCGTAAAAGAAATCTGTTTTGCCACCATGTTCTATCAGCTCTTTTTCCTTGGCCATAATTGCTACCACCGCGTTAGGGGCAATCTTTTTCATAAAAGCGAAAGCACCCACATGGTCGATATGTGCATGCCCGGTAAGCAGGTATTTGATACGGGAAGGATCAAAGCCCAGTTTTTTTATGGATTGTTCAATCATCGGCCCGGAAGAAGGCATTCCGGTATAGAGTAAAATATATCCTTTTGGCGTGACGATGAGGTAAGAGGCCAATCCTTTGGTGCCAACAAAATAGATGGGACCGGCTAGATGCAAGGGTTCTTCGGGCACCTCCCATTCCAATTGTTTCGACGCCAGTTTTAAAAAAAGAACCGGATTTTTTGCTAGCGAGTCCCTCATTACTGCGCGGTCATCGGCAGGCGGTCGGGTATTGGCCGATGCGGCGGCCGGCGTGTCGGTTACGGTCGTTGGTTGATGATTTGCCTGTTTGCAGGCACAAAGCATTATACCGATAAATGCCAGATGGTAGCACTGTTTCATATTCGACTGTTTTAAGGAGCAATAGAATGTAATGCCTTGTACGTGCCAACAACTACCATAAGGTTGTTTGCTCTTCTAATGTACTACTTTTTGTATATGTGTAGGCCACATACATTTAACTCTTTCGAAGGCTACTGACGATTGTTGGGTTTGCGCTCCTTGGCTAAGTCTTGTTGCTCAATGCTACGGCCCGTCGTAAATTCTTAATTTTCTATTACGAAAAAAATATATACAATTGCCCAAACTTCAGTTTTAAAACATCATATCATGGAACCAAACAATCAATCGCAAACCAATACTTTCAGCTCGGAAGACGGCATGAAAGTATTCTACAGAAACTGGAAAGCCGCAAACCAGCCCAAAGCTATTATTGTAATCGCACATGGATTTAATTCCCATAGTGGTTACTATCAGTGGACGGCAGAGCAACTGGCTGCGCAGCATTATGAAGTCTACGCCATCGATTTTCCGGGAAGAGGGAATTCGGACGGCGAACGGTATTACATTGGCGACTATAATAAATTTGTAACGGAACTGAATAAACTGATAGACATCGCCCGCGCAGCAAATCCCGGCTTGCCGGTATTTTTAATGGGGCACAGTGCCGGTGGTGTGTTATCAACCATTTATTCTTTGACACACCAAGACAAACTGAATGGTTTTATTTGCGAAAGTTTTGCGTTCCAAGTGCCGGCCCCCGATTTTGCACTTGCAGTATTAAAAGGTCTAAGCCATGTTTTTCCACACGCACATGTTCTAAAACTGAAGAACGAAGATTTCTCCCGTAATCAGGCAGTGGTAGATTTTATGAACAGCGACCCGCTTATTGCCAACGAAGTACAGCCGACCAAAACGATGCAACAGCTTGTGCTTGCTGACGAACGAATAAAGGCAGAAGCGGCTAATATAAAACTGCCGCTGCTGATCCTGCATGGTACAGCAGACAAAGCTACCAAACCAAGCGGCAGTCAGTATTTCCACGACAATGCATCATCTGGAGATAAAACACTTAAATTTTATGAAGGGCATTACCACGATTTGCTAAACGATATAGACAAGGAAATGGTGATGAACGATATCGTTGATTGGCTGAATAACAGAACGAATTAACAACCGGTTCGACCAATAAAAAAACGCGTGGCTTTTACCACGCGTTTTTTTATTGCTGTAAAGAGGCGACAAGATTTTCGTTTCTTGAAAACATTATTTACACAAAAATATATTGCTGTGATCCAATACAGGAAAGTGTTTGAGTGTATTGGATAAAATTAGAACCTAAATTAAATTGATAACAATTATTTAATATGAAACTATTGTGTAGTTTCGCAATCTTTTTAAAGCAGCGGATGATGCGGCTTCGAAGAGCGCCTTAATTGCAATGTTGAAATGAGCGCAGCTTTTCAAACCCGGGTTATTTGTGCTGCGAATGCAAAGATATGCCGGAATCCCGGTTTCGCTATATCCTGCAATCGACTACCTAGCTAAAAGCACCCTTCCTATCTATCATTATGGCAATCTCAATACTGGCAGGGCTTGACGGTCATTGTTCCATAGAATTTTGAATATCCAGGGCTGAATGAAAAGAAAATTTACGCAGATTTGTTGCGCGAGCTTTACGATGCTGTTGATCGGTGCAAATGCCGGCAATGTTCAGGCGCAAAATGCTACTGACACAGCGACCAAGAAACCTTTTACCGCCAAAGGACAGCTTTGGGGTTATGCTTTTGGCGACTATGCTTTTAAAAGTCATTCGGATACGGTAGGGGGCGGCCGTGGCGGCAACAACCAATATACAAAAGTGCCTAAAGACAATGGTTCTTTTGAGTTCCGCCGCATCTATCTTGGTTATAATTACGATATCAGTCAGAAATTTACAGCCGAATTCCTGCTGGCTTTTGAAGATAACAACGCAGCACCACAGTTGCCTGCAACCGGTGATCTGCTTTCAGACGGTAAATCTTCGTTGTACATCAAACTGGCGAATATCCGTTGGAAAAGTATTTTTAAAGGCACAGACCTGGTACTGGGACAAGCGCCGACGCCGGCTTTCCCGTATACTGCAGAGGCCGTTTGGGGCTATCGTTCTATCGAGCGCACAGTAACGGATATCCGCCGTACACCATCCTTCGATTTCGGCGCCGGTTTACAAGGTAAATATGCAATCGGCAAAAATGAATACGGCTACTACCTGATGCTGGGCAATGGCATGAGTGCGAGACCCGAAAACGATCGTTTTAAATCATTCTATGGCGATATATACGGCAAATTTCTCGACAAAAAACTGATGGTCGATTTTTATGCAGACTACAGCCGTATGAACTGGGATCCGAGTTGGCACCACGACCGCAACATGCTTAAAGGAACGGTGACTTATTCCGCAGATAAATTTACCATCGGCGTAGAAGCTTTCTACAACCGTTTGATGGCAGACAACATTGCCAGCCATGCGCTCAACGATGGAAAGGATACGCTCACTACCAAAGCAATGGCGGTTTCTGTATTTGCCCGTGGCCGTATTTATAAAGACAAGCTCGGCTTCTTTGTCCGCTATGATAATTACAACCCTGCCGGCAATGTCGACAACAGCAAATACAAAGCGTATAATCCTTTAACGGCACAGTACGATCCCAATACAAAGGAACAATTTTTTACTGCCGGCATTGACTTTACGCCGGTAAAGAATGTACACCTGATGCCCAATATCTGGTATAACGCGTATAAGAATGCCGGTCCTAAAGACTATGGTGCCGCCAACAATGATTACGACCTCGTGTACCGGCTCACGTTTTATTATATCTACGGAAAATAATCTGATAGACCGATCTGCCGCAAGCGCCGTCTCTGGAAAGGGCGGCGCTTGCCGGTACAGATGGGGACAATGTTTTAAGGCTGGATATGCTGTTTTGCCAAATGGTTCGTTTTTTTACTACCTTTTGCGTTCAAAAACCACTTAATCATGTCAACATTCACCATCAATTTCACCAACAATACCAATATTGCGGGCGATTTTTGCATTTTTCAGCGAAACCCCGACCATATGAACCCCAATATATTTCCTTTGGCCTGGCGTGCGCAGGCTGCTGCACCACACGCAATGGTGCCGATTTCCTGGAATACCGACCTGTATTTTTTCTGGGCTAAAACCGGTCCGCTGCAACCCGGCATTATGTTTAATGCGGGTCAGGCGTTCCCCACCGATCTCACAAGGGCTAATATGATCACGCTCACCAAGCGGGATGGCAATTATGCATTTGTAGATCAGAGAGACTGGCATCAACAGGGAGTGCTGAATGTTACTGCCGATGCAACCATGGCACATCAACAGGCCAGCATTGGTTATGGTATGTCGGGCGCCAGTGCGTTTGCCGTACAGGCACAGCCCAATATGAGTTTTGTGTTTGCACCGCGTGCCGAGTACTGGGTCACGTTCGGAGATATTCCGCAAGGTCAGGTGCTTGATCCGGAAATCCTCACCAATGTGGCGAAGGTTGAGTTTCCGCATGGTATTTTTTCGATGAACGTTACACTAAACGAGGATCATACCTGGACGATAAAACAGGGGATGGATTAGCAGAAAAATTTCTAAATAAATATTGAAACGTGCGGCGAAAGACGCACGTTTTTTGTTTTAAAAACAACGGTATTAGCGATGGCCAATTTATTATACTCTTTCAAGAAGATGCCATCGTCAAACCACTCAATCAATATTTGCTATTTGCTGATCGCCTATCTTCATTTCCCTGCTACATTGCATTATGTACCTTAGTGTGCGAAAAATCCAATACCATTAGCGATGCCACATATAAGCATTAAATTGATCCCGGGAAAAACCGAGGCCGAAAAACAACTTATCGCCGACAAAATCGTACAGGATTTTATGGAATTGCTCGGTTATGGTGCAGATCCGTTGTCCGTATCTATAGAAGAGGTTCCGAAGGCCGAATGGAAAGACAAAGTTTACAAAGCTGAAATCATGGCCAATGAAGATAAGCTGTATAAAAAACCAGGGTACACTTTGTAACATCGAGGTGTCACTGGTTCCATAGGTTTTTGAATTTTGAACTTTGATTTGAAGCAATGAAGCTTTCATTTGTAGAATTAGGTCCTGTACCGCTTGATGGCAACCGTCATCAGGGTATAAAGAATATTATTGAGACGGCGCAAAAGTTGGAGGATTGGGGTTACTCCCGTGTCTGGTTGGCCGAACATCATGATACCGCCAATTTTATCAGCCGTGCGCCGGAGGTCATCATTCCCATGGTGGCTTCTAATACCTCGCGCATCAAAGTAGGATCCGGGTCGGTATTACTCAATCATTACAGTCCGTTTAAGGTAGCCGAAGTATTTACTTTGCTGGGCGATATGTTTCCCGGCCGGATCAATATGGGTATTGGTCGTGCGACAACAGGGCCTGTTTCCGATCTTGCCCTGCAGCGCAATCGTAAATTCCGCCAAATGACCGATGATTCCGATGAACAGTTGCAGGAGCTCATTATGTGGCTCACCAACGGATTTGAAACCGGACATCCCTTCAATAGCATTAAAACACATCACGACGAGGCTTTGCCAGAGTTCTGGCTATTGGGTTCCAGTCCCTGGAGCGCTGCTGCCGCGGCTAATATGGGATTGAATTATGCATTTGCAGGATTTATCAATCCCGACAATGCATATTATATCACCGAATCCTATCGCAAGAATTTTCACCCGCAGTCTCATGGTTTGGGCGGCGCAGCGCCGCATTTAATTCTTTCACTTAGTATTTATTGCGCCGAAACAATGGAGGCCGCTTGCAAACTTGCTGCGCCAGCTGTTCTGATGATGCAGCGCCTGCGCGCCGGAAAGCTCAATGAGCCGCCGGAGACCGAAGCGGGTGCTATAAAAATACTGGGTGGGATGCCTTCGCCTTCGGTACTGGACGACGCAACCGTTCCGCCTCGTTATTTGATCGGTACACCGGAAACGATCCGGCAACAATTGCAAACCATAGCGGCTACTTTTAAAGTCGATGAGATCATGGTGCAATGTATTACGCATCATCTGCAGCATCGTTTGCAATGCCTGCAGCTGCTCGCAGCGACCTTGCTTTGATGGCAAAAACACATCGGCTGAAACAGGCGTCCTGCCTAATGTGTACCCATATCATCGTGGAATCCTTCCTTGCGTCGGCATGACCGCATCATAATACATACCTACTTCAATAATGAAGACAACGTGTACGTTTGTGACCGCATGGCACAATTAGTGCGGTGCCGCTTTTTTTGCATTTAGAATTGTTGATCTACCAATGCAATCAGCTCTTTTAGTATGACACTGGTAGGAGCTTCACTGAAGGGATGCAGCGATTGCCCTGCCCAAATGTTGACGAAGTCGGCGTTCTTATTGGCTTTTGCCGCTTTGCGCAGCGCACCAGTGAGTTTATTCTGGTAAGGATAAGGAACAATTTGTGCCGCTTTTTCCACGGCCTCAGTAAATATATTTTTCAAACCACGGGCATATCGTCCGGAAAAACTTTTGGTCAATACAATATCCTGCTCCCGCGCTGTTTTCAAACGCTCTTTTTCAAAGTCCTGTAGTTGACTTTCTTTAGCAGCGATCAACAGGCTCCCGATCTGGAATCCTTGCGCACCAAGCTTTTGAGCTGCGTATAATGTAGCCGCATTATAAATGCCGCCTGCGTAAACAATTGGTTTGCGCAGCGAATCATAAACCTGAGCCAGTAAAGAAAATCCGCCGATCTGCGGAATGTTTTCCGGAACAAAACTGCCCCGGTGACCGCCTGCTTCCAGGCCTTGCACACAGATGATATCACTACCGGTCTGTTCTAGTGCAACCGCTTCTGCTACCGAGGTACAAGTACCGATCAGTAAGGTGCCTGCTGCTTTCAGTTTTTCTATACTGCCGGCGTCGAGGTTGCCAAAAGTAAAACTTACGATAGGACATTTTTCTTCGATTAATGCGTCTACCTGGTCATGATAATCCGTAATGGAAAACGAATCGATTTCCGGCAGGATAACTTCCAGGCCATGTTCCCGCGCCAGTTGTTCCAAAAATAGCCGGGCAGCATTGTACCTGCGTTTTAATTCATCGGTGATTTCCGGTATTTCATTGAGAAAAATATTAGCGGCAAAGGGTTGATTGGTCAGATGTTTGGTGGCTTGTATCAGTTCCACACATTTATCTGGCGGAAGATCGGCCAGCGCCAGGGAGCCGAGGCAGTGGGCGTTAGACGCGGCGGCTGCCATTTCCGGTGTGCTCACGCCAAACATTGGCGCCTGTATGATGGGGTAAGAAACACCTAGTAACCGCGTAATATCATTACTCCAATTCATGGCCGGCAATTTAGTGGTCTGTAAAGTTACAGGTTGACGGTCGATTTTTTCTGAACGGTCTCCCATTTAGCTGCCGTAAAAATCATAAATTGTGTGTATGTCAGCCGCGCCCGAACAATATCCCAAAATGTACCTGTACCGCCGCCTGGTACAGGCTAAGCTGTTTATCGACGCGCATTATGCGGCGCCGATCGACTTGGAAAATATTGCGGACGAAGCCTATTTTTCCAAGTTTCATTTCATCAAGCAATTCAAAAGTATTTATCAGCAAACGCCACATCAGTACCTGATTAGTGTACGGATCAGGAAAGCGACGCAATTGCTGGCCGAAGGCGTGCCGGTCTCGGATGTTTGCTATGCGGTAGGGTTTGAAAGTGTGAGTACTTTCAGCGGATTGTTCAAAAAACTTACCGGCAATACGCCTTCCGCTTACCTGGCACAACAAAAACAAATAAAAGAGCAGATGGCTGAAGCACCGCTCGCATTTATTCCGGGCTGCTTCGCTGCAAAAAATGGCTGGCTCGAAAAATAGCAATTTTCAAGAAATGAAAACCGTTGGAAAGACCGTGCTTTGTACCAGCTAAAATGTACCAAACATGATCAGTAAAGTAACGCATATGAGCGTGCATGTGCTCGACCAGGACAGCGCATTTGATTTTTATACCAACAAGCTTGGTTTTAAAGTAGTGACGGACGTGCCCATGGGCAATGATGGTCGCTGGCTTACGGTGGCGCCGCCGGAGCAGCCTGAATTAGAGATTATTTTATCGCCCGTTACCCGCAGTATGTACTCGGCTGAAACCTCGGCAATGTTGCGGGAGCTGGTTCAGAAAGGAACGTTTGGCGTAGCGGTGCTTACCTGCAAGGATATATTTGCTACTTACGAAGAGCTGAAAGCTAAGGGCGTGGCATTTACCAAAGCGCCGACCAAGGAATTTTATGGCACGGAAGCGGTCTTTAAAGACGACTCGGGCAACTGGTATTCCCTGGCACAACTTGTTTAATCTTCAAATCAAAACTGATGAAAACGATTTACGATCCCCGGATAAAAGCAGCACTGCTGCGCCGTATCGATTTGGTGGACGATCGCTGCCGCGCAGAATGGGGCAAAATGACTGCCTTCCAGATGGTGCGCCATTGCGCTTTATGGGAAGAAATGGCGCTGGGACGAAAATTGTATAAACGCGCATTTATAGGAAGACTGTTTGGCCGAATGGCACTGCATGCATTGACGAAAGATGAACGCCCTTTGGGCAAAGGGTCACCCACCATTCCCGACCTGGTAATTACCGGAGGTGGTGATATTGCTGCCAAAAAATTACGGTGGAAAAATCTGATCGAAGAACATGCGCTTCATCCGGAGATGGAGCATTTACACCCTTTTTTTGGAAAAGTAAACGGGCAGCAATCCGGGCAGTTGGCCTACAAGCATGCCGATCATCATTTGCGCCAGTTCGGAGTTTGAAGGATAAGCGCTGTCATTGGTTTTCGGATCGCCGGCTTTAGACTTTGTAAGTTAAAGTTTACGAAGCGTTTAGCAGTTTCAAAAAAAAATTACTTCGCGATGTCCAATTCCGGCAAGCTCATTTGTTATAGGTGTGTATTTCAAAAGCAATACGTTTAAAACAATAACAACATGAGAAACCAAAGAATTAACATCATGGAAAAAGGCGCCACAGCGCTGAAGGCAATGTATGGACTGGGTGCCTATCTAAGCAAATGCTCGATAGAATCGCCGCTGCTCAACCTGATCTATTTTCGCGTATCGCAGATCAATGGCTGCGCTTTTTGCCTGGATATGCATGCTAAAGACATGCGTGCAGAAGGCGAATCGGAACAACGGCTGTATTTGCTGAACGCCTGGCATGAAGCGCCTTTCTACAGCGATCGCGAACGTGCGGCTTTGGCCTGGGCAGAAGCTGTAACGCGTATTGCCGGCGGCGACGTGCCGGATGAAGTGTATCAGCAAGTACGCGCCCAATTTTCAGAAGAAGAAATCGTGGATCTGACTTTAGCGGTAACGACAATCAATAGTTACAACCGATTTAATATCGCCTTTCGTACAACCGCGGGTTATTATCAACCGGGAGATTTCGCCAAGCTTCAATAAATTTATAATTGTGATTATCAAAAGCGTGCTTAAAATTATTTCGATCATTTGCAGTATTGTTAGCAATGGATTTTAGGCTTAGCTAACCTCAAATAAAAATAAAATGAAAGAATTTTTGTTAGTATTCAGAAGAGATGCCGACCAGGCAACGATCCCTTTTTCACCGGAACAATACCAGGACATGATGCTGAAATGGCAGGACTGGATGGGCAGCCTCGCGGCGCAAAACAGGGTAGTGAACCCGGGTAAACGCCTGGACACTGACGGCAGAGTGGTGACAGGTGGTAATACCGTTACTAATGGTCCGTACGTAGAACTGAAAGAAATGATTGGTGGATTTGTATTGCTCGCTGCAAAAGACCTCGATGAAGCTGCGGAGCTCGCCAAGGGTTGTCCGATCTTCCAGGTGGGCGGCAATGTAGAAGTGAGACCATTGGTGGAAATGTAGTTCCAGATCGCTGATGTATGGCTGAATGGTGAATGGTCAAGGGTGAATCTCATTTGAGTATTTCTCTTCTTTCCGGGATTTTCCATTATCGACTATTCACTATCCTCCATTGCTCCTTTTCACTATTTTTGACTTTTGAGTTTTGAATCTGCAAAGCGATCTGATACCGCAATTGTTTAAAACAGAGTACCGGAAAATTGTTTCGGTACTCTGTAAGTATTTCGGTCTGGATCAGGTTGCCCTTGCGGAAGACATAGCAAGCGACACATTCCTCACAGCTTCCGAAACATGGGGACAACTGCAAGATATTCCCGCTAATCCCACAGCATGGTTGTATCATGTGGCGAAGAACAAAGCGCGTAATTATCTGCAGCGGGAATACTTATTCAAAAATGAAATCTCCAGAAACATCGCAAAAGCGGAAGGTAACCCGACGTTTGAAATAGACCTGTCGCCACAGAATATTCTCGACAGTCAACTGCAAATGCTGTTCGCGATTTGTCATCCCGCTATATCGCCGGAAGCACAGGTGGGTTTGGCTTTACGCATTCTTTGTGGATTCGGCATCGACGAAATAGCTGATGCTTTCCTGACGAACAAGGAAACGATCAACAAACGGTTGTTTCGGGCAAAGGAGAAACTGCGGGAAGACAATATCGCCATAGAAATGCCGCCCCAATCAACGCTCAATCATCGTCTGGACGCTGTTTTGACAACCATTTACCTTTTGTTTAGTGAAGGTTATTATTCCGCCAGTCAACATACCACTATCCGGAAGGAATTATGCGTAGAGGCCATGCGTCTCTGTTTTATGCTGACAGCGCATGAAACCACCAATTTGCCGCGTGTAAACGCATTACTTTCGCTTATGTGTTTTCATGCTTCCCGGTTTGAAGCACGGACCAATGCACGAGGTGAACTAGTACTTTACGAAGAGCAGGATACAACACTCTGGGATGAAGATCTGATCAAACAAGGCAAATATTTTCTTAACTGTGCCGCAAGCGGCAATCGACTGAGCCGCTATCATCTGGAAGCTGCAATCGCCTATTGGCACACGCACAAAGACGATACCCCCGAAAAATGGGAACATATCCTGCAATTATATAACCAGCTGCTCCTTATCGAATATTCGCCGCTTGCGGCGCTCAATCGCACTTATGCAATGTCTAAAGCGCGGGGCAAAAAGGAAGCCATTGCAGCAGCCGAAAAGCTGGAACTCCGCAACAGCCACTTCTATTATGCGTTATTGGGCGAATTGTATCGCGATATAGACGATCAGGTAGCACGGCAGCATTACGAAAAAGCGTTGTCGCTGGCTAAAACACTTGCAGACCGACAAATGATACAGCAAAAAATAGCGGGGATGAGGTAAAGGGAAACGCTACAATTTCCTAACCCGGCAACGCCTAAAAAATCGATCAATAGAATTGATCTTCCAACCCGGAAGTTTGCGTTATTTTTAAATATAATATGTTTTAAAAATAACCATCATGAAAAAAATAATTATACTCGTCTTCCTGGTACTTTTCACTGTAAGCATGCGAGCGTTGGCCCAGAAACCTGCTGCGCCGCCAGCCGGTTTTAAGAGTAATACTGCCGAGGTAAATGGGGTGAAAATCCATTATGTGATCGGTGGTAAAGGTGATGCTCTGGTTTTGATACACGGTTTTGGGCAAAACTGGTATATGTGGAACCGGTTGCTGCCAGAACTGTCTAAGCATTTCACGGTGATAGCACCCGACCTGCGTGGATTGGGGGAATCAGAAAAAACGGAAAGTGGATACGATAAGAAGACCATGGCTACAGATATTCATGAACTGGCAAAAAAACTGGGATATACCAGGGCTAACGTTGCTGGGCACGATATCGGTTTTATGGTAGCCTATGCTTATGCCGCGCAATATCCCGACGATGTAAAGAAATTGGCGCTGATCGATGCACTGCTGCCCGGTATAGAGCCCGTGTGGACTTCTTATTGACAAAAAGCGTGGTGGTGGAATTTTTTTTCCTGGCCACCGGCCGCAGATGTGGTAACGGGAAGAGAAAAAATATTTATGACAAGCTTCTGGCCGGAAATGGAATACCGGAAACATTCTTTTACAAAAGAAGAGACCGCAGAGTTTATCCGGGCATATTCCGTACCGGGCGCTGTCAAATGCAGTTTTAAATGGTTTGGTTCATTTTCGCAGGACGTAAAGGACATTCCGGAACTTGCGAAGAATAAACTGAATATGCCCGTACTGGCGCTGGCAGGAGAACATCACACTGCATCTTTTCTGGAAGATCATGTAAAACTTGTAGCCAATAATGTAAAGGCGGTAACAGTTACAGACGCCATGCACTGGTTGGTGCAGGAACAAACGGAGCAAGTAAAGAAAGCACTGCTGGATTTTTTTGTGGATGAACGGTAAAATGAGCTGTCTTATTCACAGAACCGGAGGCGGTAATTCATTCTGGCAAAAAAAAGACCGTACAGACGTACGGTCTCGCGGGAGATATTTTCAAATACCTCCGTTGGGAGAATAAACGAGGTTATTGAGCTGATGACTGTTTTATGGTTGCAGTTTTATATCTACGATTGAATGGTACCGATTGTTTTCTATTGCCTGTTAATTTTCAAAACGATTGAATCCCGCATGTGGAACTAATCCGCAAAGCTATTTCTTCAGACAATAATAATTTGTAGAATTATAGCTACTCATCGATCACGCCATTGCTGCAAAGGCGTCGATGGTTTTGTTGCCAGGAGCTTCCGGTGGCCTTGCTTTTCCGACCTTACATATTGAAGAATAAACAAATTAGTTATATTTATACTGTTTTCGCGCAACAACGGGGCAATGGTTTCGAATGAAGTGAACGCTCTTCAGAAAAGTTCATCTGTTGGTTGCTGCGCGTTGTTTGTAGGACACGATATTTCCCGAATAAATCTATTTGTCACAAATAAAACACAAACGTATGCTTCTCCAAAACATCAGACGAATTGTTACTGTGCTGCTTTGCAGTTTGGCTGTTTTTAATACACCGCAGGTCAAAGCGCAGCAGGTGGTAAACGAGCTGGCGCAATCTATGACCGACAGTCTTGCTTATCTGCATCTCACAGAAACGCAAAAAGCCAATGCCCTGGCTATGAACAAAACGGCGGCATCTTCATTGGTACAGTTAGCTATCAAAGCAAAAAACGATACCAGCTTTCGCGGTCTGCCTCTTTTCCGGCAGGTGTTAGGCGTGATGAAACGGCGCAATGACGAGCTGAGAAGAATACTGACGCCCGATCAGCTGAAAGCCTGGCAACAACGCCGTGCAGAACAACTAGCCGATCTGCAGACGGAAATGATGATCGCGGAACTAGACCTGACGAACGAACAGACCCCGAAAGTTTACCAGGTTAATCTTGCTTACGCCGGCGATCTGCTCGATAATGTTGGGAAGATGCAGGAATCAAAAAATAAAATGCAGCGGTCGAAAGTGGCCAAGTCGATGAAGTCGGATTCTAAAGCCAAAGATGAGGCTTTGAAGCCGATTCTCAGCGCCGACCAATATGATATTTACCTGGCCAATAAAGACGCCATGCGGCAATATCTGAAAGAGAATACCAAAAAATAACCAGACAGCCCCGTTACATACAAAGCAAGCCCGGTGTAACGTACATCAAACTGAAAACTTATGAAAAAACTAATGAGCATTTTTGTTGCAGCTGCAATGGTGACTGGTTGCGGACAGCGGAACAATGCCGGTAAAACGGCTACCAACCAATCTAACCCGAACGATGACAGCGTTATTTTGAAAAAAGTAAATGACGCGTATCTGTTTGCGCTACCGCTGGTACTGATGGATGTAAGTCGCCGGCAAATGACTGATGCGACCAATAAAAGTGGCGCAGCAGAAAACACCTTTTACCATATGGCCAATTTCCCGGATGCTACTTTCCGGGATGTTGTGCGGCCCAATGGCGATACCTATTATTCGATTGCCTGGCTGGATCTTTCAAAAGAGCCAATGGTGCTTTCGCTGCCCAATACCAATGGCCGTTACTATATGATGCCGATGCTGGATGCATATACCAATGTGTTTGCATCGCCTGGCAAACGGACTACCGGCACCGGAGCGGGTAATTTTCTGGTAACCGGACCTCAGTGGGCGGGCACAGTTCCCGCCGGCATGAAAGAGATTAAAGCGCCGACAAATATGGTTTGGCTTCTTGGTCGTACGCAAGTAAATAGCAAAGAAGACGGAGAGAAAACGGTGATACCGCTGCAGCGGCAATATAAGCTGGTACCGCTTAGCGCATGGGGTAAAACCTATACATCGCCTGCACGAATAGCGGATCCGTCTTTGCCGAAAGGAAGCCCAAATGAAGTAGTGGCGAAGATGCCGGTGGATGAATTCTTTAATTATGCGAATAAACTGATGTTGGATAACCCGCCTGCACCCGCGGATAAGCCCGCGCTTGAAGCGTTTTCCAACATTGGCGTCGGTCCCGGTAAAAAATTTGATAAGGCGTTGTTACCTACCAGTATTGAATCTGCTGTGACAGCAATACCCGGCAATGTTTTTAATACAGTCAACGAAAAACTGAGCAAGCCCGATGTTAAAGGCAACGGCTGGAGTCCTGTGTCTAAAACCGGGACCTATGGTACCGATTATTTGCAAAGAGCTTTGGTGTCTATCGCGGGACTGGGCGCCAATTTGCCGGAAGATGCAATCTATCCTTCCTGTTCCTTCGATGCAAACGGGCAGCCGCTCAATGGCCACAATAACTATGTAATTCATTTTGAAAAAGGTAAGACGCCGCCTGCCCGTGCTTTCTGGTCTTTGACTATGTATGACCCGGACGGCTTTATGGTAGCCAATCCCATCAACCAGTTTACGATCGGCGATAGAAGTAATTTAAAAGCAAACGCCGATGGGTCGCTGGATATTTATATTCAGCACGACAATCCGGGCAAAAACAAAGAAGCCAACTGGCTGCCGGCGCCGGCGGGGGATTTTAATATCCTGCTGCGCGTTTACTGGCCGAAAGAAGAAATGATTAATGGCTCGTGGACACCACCGGCTGTAAACAAAATTTAATCAATAACCGGAAGACCGTAACAAAGAAGGGCAATAAGGCGTTACTTATTGCCCTTCTTTACCCAGGCATCCATTATAATGGAAAGATTGTAGGCTTATTGGCGGACCGGCAAGCAAATCAACACAGTTGTTCCGGCTTGTTCCGTACTGTTGATCGTCATATGACCGTCCATCTGGTTCACGATATGACGTGCTATTGAAAGGCCTCCTTTGAAAATGCCGCTGAGTGGCTGATTCAGCAGGTGGAGCAATTCCGGTGAAATGCCGCTGCCTTCATCCGTAATCTGGAGTATCAATTGTTTGCCCAGCGCCGAACACTGCAACGAAACTTTATTTCCCGGCGGCGTATAGCGTATCGCATTGTCCAGGATATTGTTGAGCAACTGCGTGAGTTTACCCTCATCTGCCAACATGTACACCGGTACGTCTTCGCTGATGGTGGCAGTAAATGATACATGCTGTTGTTCGGCTAATTGCCTGGTGTAATCGGATAGGGAATAATACCAGTCTGTGAGCTGCAGCGGTTCTTCTTTGAGCAGCTCACGGATATTTTCGCCTTGTGCCGTGGCCTCCAGCAGCCGAAGGGTAGTAGAGAGCAACTGGTTGCTGACATTTTTCACCCTCGGTGTATAGTCCCGGAAGCATTGTGGATCTTGCTCCAGTACATTCAGATAATTGAATAATTGTCGCAGTGGGTGTTGCAGGTCGTGTACATAAGCGTACAGTAAATTCCGGTCGGCGGTAACTGCATTGAGTTTTTCCGTGGCTATTTCAGCAATGGCCGCCTGTTTTTCGGCATTATGATTAACGTCTTTATTGGTAACAATGAAAATATAAGCCAGCGTCGCGATGATCAGCAAAGTAGGCATGATCAGCAGAATTGCTTTATGAGAGGCACTGTTGGTCAATAATACCGAGGCTATAATGGTAACGTAATAGATCAGTACAACCAGCAGGATATAACAAAAAACGTGGAAAATAAACTTGTTCTGTCTGATGTAAGACGGCAAGGAGGTAATACGGAATGTTTTGGTTCGGCGCAAGTGCATAGGCACAGATTTGGTTTTCGAAAAACGATTTGTGTTTATTGAAAACAGTTGAGGCGCCGCTACCTGCCCAACTACTTGAATCACAAAAATAGGATTGTTTTTTATTTTGACCAATAAGCAAGTGCTTACACACTCAGTAATCGACACGCACCAGTGGTTGTTCTATGAACTTTGCGAAGTTTTTCGCCTTTACCGAAATGGCCTGTTTTTGTGCGTTGGTAAAAGAAGAAAAAGATTTCACATCGATATATAAGCCGTCTTTTTTTACCGAGCGGCGCCAGACGCCAGAGATAATGCCCTTGTTGATGATCGTTGGGTGAAACAAACCGTTTTTTCCGATGGCATGCGGACTATGTTCTTTTTCCAATACCAGGTTACGGTCGGCATAAGCGAGCAGGTATTCTTCAAATCCTGCCAGCAAATAAATGCCACCGGCATTTTGAATTGAACTTTGTACCGGACGCATCCAGTAAGTTTGCTTGTCGATGGATATTGCTTCCAATTCCGACGCGATCGCTCCCATTGCTGTTTTAACCTGTGCGAGCGTCAATCCGGACCACCAGGCAAAATCTTGCAGTGTGGCGGGGCCGTGACTGGTAAAATATTTCAGGGCCAATGTCGCCATCGCTTCTTCCTCAGTTTTAGCGGGTGTTGGGGCCACCCATTCATCCAGCAGTGTAAAGGTAAATTCCTTATTGCGGCGGGCGCCGAAACAGATAATGCCATCTAGTGCGGCGCGCAGCAACATAAAGGAAAGGCGCATATCGCCGGTGGCAATGCCTTTCTTTTCGAGTAAGACCGCAATTTCTTTCCGGGTGAGCTGTTGGCCGCCTTCCATTGCTTTGACAAACAATTTGACGGTTTTATTCATTACAATCGCATCGATTCCCAACCGCCGGTAATGACTGGCATAAAGCGACGTCATTCGGGCAGCAGCCAGTCCTAAGATCCAACGGATGTCCGGCGCCGCGAGTATATGCAAAGTGCCGCGCAATGCCCAGGTCCGCACAATGGCGCGGTTATTTAAGGCCGCCTCTATCTGCCGGTCAGTACTGCCTTGCAGCCGGGAGCCGATGGTCCATTTGGCCGCTGCATAATCCTGTGCCTGTACCATACCCAATTCAGCGACAATTGCCGCAGGTGTTTCATGTACCTGTTGCGAAATATGCAGGTTGTGTAAGCGTAGTTTAATTAATTCGGATGTTTTCATAATCAACTTCAGTTGGTTACTGGGGTGAAGGGCAAAAGTCCGCATTTGCGATGAAAGCGAGGGCAGCATTGGCCCATAAACCAGACGTGATAAATCAGCTGCTCATCGTCAGCTGAATCGCCGATGTGATCGCTCTTACCCTGTCTTTAAACGCCTGTGGCTGTATGGGGATCGCAACATCGGCAAACATCATATACCAACGGGTAAAGCCCTCGAGGTAAGCCGTCATAAACGTCATTTCGACCCAGCCGTTTTCTTCGGTCTGCGAAATAAATCCGTTATTGTATTTCTGCATTTCGATATGAGGAACCGCGTCTTTACGCACTTTGATCACGATTGTCTGGAGATCGCTGCGGTCTTTAAAATATTCTCTCAGATATTCCTTCAGCGTCATATGCTGCCTGCCAAAGGTTTCGTCAGTGAGTATCAGGCGGGAAATGCGGTCGAGACGGAAATCACGGTAATCGTTGCGCAGCTGGCAGTATGCGATCAGGTGCCAGGCATTTTCAAAATACACAACGCCTACGGGTTCTATATTACGTTTGGAGTGTTCCTGTTTGTAATTGGCGAAATAATGAATGGTAATCACCCGTTTTTCGCTGACGCTTTTCAAAACGGCCTGCAGTGCATTTTGTTCGGGCGGTTGTTGACTTAAATGTTTATTGCGTTTGATGACCTCGATATGATGTTCGATGTTTTCCAGGAAATCCTTTTCGGTAGCGCGCAGCACGGATTTGATCTTGTACATTGCCGACTTATAATTATCACCGTTTACAGGATCAGTCAGTTTCTCTACTAGTTTTTCTGCGGTCAGGAAGGCAGTTGCTTCTTCGCGTGTAAACATTACCGGCGGCAGGCGATAGCCGTCCATAATGGAATAACCGACGCCGGTTTCGCCCATGATAGGAATGCCGGCTTCTTCCAGTGTTTTAATATCGCGATACACAGTACGCAGACTGATTTCAAAACGGTCGGCGATATCCTGCGCCTTCACCACTTTGCGTGACTGTAATTGTATTAAAATAGCCGATATCCGGTCAATGCGGTTCATATTGCAAAAATAGGGGGAACGTGCAATCAAAACGCAACAGTCAACATTCAAAAACGTAGAATCACATAAATGAAAAGACGCTGGTTTTACCGTCGAAATTCGCGGATTAAATTATTCCTTTAATCCCATTTGCAATGCGATTTTTACGAGCGCCACGGTATTTTTAGCACCTAGTTTCTGAAGAATATTGAAACGGTGATTTTCAACGGTACGCGGACTTAAGAAAAGCTTGTCGGCAATTTCCTGTGTGCTGCATTCATCTACGATAAATTGCAGAATTTCCGTTTCGCGGCGTGTCAGTTTTTTCGGTGTGTTATTTTGTGGTTTTTGTTCCCGGATCATCAGGTTGAGCACTTGATCCTTTAGTGAGGGATCAAGAAACAGGTTGCCTGATGCCACTTCTTTAACGGCTTCTACGAGGATGGGCTGGTTGGTAGTGCTTTTTAGCAAATAACCCATGCAGCCTTGTTGCAGCATTTCCCTGATCTGAAAAACAGAACCTTCACCTGAAAGTATGAGTATTCGCTGATTGGGATACTGTTTCAGAATGCGGATGGCCAGGTCGCTGCCGGTATTATCAGGCAAGTGAACATCCAGCAGCAATACATCGGGTTGCTGATGCGAAAGCGCGCTCAGTAATTGCGCTCCGCTTGTATAAGTGCCGGTTACTTCGATGTCTTTATCTGCTTCCAGCGCTTCTTTTATACCCTTGATGAGTAACAGGTGGTCATCAGTAATGATTACCCTTATTGGCATAATTATTTGCACTTAACAATGAATGAATTTCAAACTCAAGATAAACAGTTGTTCCGTTATTGTTGGATATATCTATTTGCCCGGCCAGCGAACGGACCCTTGCCCGGATGCTTTCCAGCCCCAGTCCCTGTTGAATTGCTGCGCGGGAAATACCGATGCCGTTATCTTCAACGGTAATACTCAGCAATCCGTTCCAGCAGGTAATCTGTACCAGTATTTCCGATGCTTGCGCATGCTTTACCACATTCTGCAGTAATTCTTGGATCATCCGGTAGAGCGACAGGCTTGTTTCCGGTGGTAATAAAGGAATAGTTCCTTCCTGTTGAAAAGCTACATCGACGGCGCAGCCTTTTCTGATCTTATCACAAAAGATAGCTACCGCATTGGTGAGCCCGCTTTGTAAAACGGTATCGGGAATTAGGTTATGAGCCATTTTCCGTACTTCTTTGGCGACATCATCGAGCTGGCTGAGTGTGTCGTTGAGTTCATCAGGTGTAATGCCCGATTCGGCGCTGTTCCGCAGCATGTTCAAGCCCAGCTTTATAGTGAGTAGCTGACTCACTACGCCATCGTGGAGTTCTTTCGCCAGCCTGCTCCGCTCCGATTCTTCTCCTTTGATCTGCGCCCGCAACTGGCTTATCTCATGTGTCTGCCGCAAATTATTGATCAGCGATTCCTGTAGCAGGCGTGCTTTTTTGAAATTGCGGTAGAAGCTGATCATTGCAATAACCAGCAGCGCTGAAACAATGGTAATGGCCCATATCCAGATATTACGCTGGCGAATGCCATTGCGCTGGCGTTCCAGCATCAGTTGCTGTTGCGCCAGTTGTTTGTCCTTTTCGGAAGCTTTGTATTTGGAATCGAGTTCGTAACTCAGTTGTTTGTTGCCGGCGTTGTTGATGCTGTCTGCAAGCGTATAGCCACGCTGCATGTAGCGGAATGTGGCCTGGGCATCTCCCTCTTCGGCGGCAATCTTGCCCAGCAGGTAATTGAGTACCTGCTGATGATATGTATAACCCGTTGCCTGTGCCTGCTGCAAGGCATGAAGCAGGTAGGGTTTGGCTGCGGTATATTTCTTTAGGTCGATAAGTGCGGCGCCGTAATAGAGATCGGCGCTGATCGCGAGATAATTCGGTAATTGCCGGTTGTTGGCTACAACGTCTTTCAGGTAGTCTACTGCTTTTTCGGGCTGATGGTTGCGCTGGTAATAATTCCCAATATTGATCGTTGCCGTCTGCAGCTGGATTTTGTCGCCGAGCTGGCTCGCTAGCTGCAGGGAATTATTGTAATAAGCAAGCGCTTTGGCCGAATCCTGCCGGATAGAAGAATAAAAGCCACCCCAATTGTTCAGGATGCGGATCAGGGAAATGGTATCATGTTTTGCCAGGGCCTCTTTTTCGGCACGTTGCAAATAAAACAGCGCCTGGTCTTCTTGTTTCATAGCCACCCACAAACAGCTGATGTTTGCGTATAACTGAGCTTTAGCTTTTGGTGCATGCATTCGCCCGACCTCTATTTCCTGCATTGCTTTGTAGTAGAAATAGGCTGCCTGCGGGTATTGATTTTTGAAATAGTAGTAACTGCCCAGTTCGTTGTAGGTCCTTCCTTTCAATCCCCGGTCGTCTGGGAGTTTGTGTGAATAAAGTAATGATTGCTCTGTATAGTAAAGCGTGCTGTCATAAATGCCTTTCGCCCGGTAGAATGAGGCGATCCGCAGCAGGCTGTAAGCAATGCCATAGGTATAGCCGCCGGTTTTACTGGCGTTCAGCGCTTCCCGGTTCAAAAATAAGGCGCTGTCGGAATTGCGGAGCTCGTATTGTTTTCCTGTTTCCAGCCATCGCAGAATAGTGGCAGTGTCCGGAGAAAACCGGTAGCTGACACCTTCTTTAACGGGTCGGCCGGTTTGTGCGGTAACAAAAAAAGGAAGCAGCAGGAACAAGAATATTACTGCAGGCAATTTCCGGATCTGTGGCGGAAAAAGGGGTCTTATGGATATCGGTCCCGTCATTAAATTTTTAGAGGGTTCAGCTAAATATAAGTATTTATACCTATAAACCTGCGCTTTTACTCAATTTCCAAATTGAGTACCGGCACGCTTACACGGCAATAGGACAGCAAATAATTTTGATAAGGTTGGCAAATGGTGAAAACAAGCCGTTTACGAACATTTTAAATCTACTGCAAAGCTGTGTTTCGATGAAAAAAATACTCCTGTTGTTTTTGTGCTTTTGGTGTTTGCAACCGGTCTTTGCCCAAAAAGAAAATAATAAATGGACTTTTGGCTCTGGCGGCGGCCTGGATTTTAATAATGGCACGCCGGTTCCTTTTCAAAGCAGCATAATTGCCAATCAGGGCTGTGCTTCGGTGGCTTCACGTACTTCCGGACAGCTTTTGTTTTATACCAACGGTCTTAAAGTATGGAACCGCAACAATATTCCGATGCCGCACGGCGTAGGTATTTCCAGTACGCCATCCGTCGATTTTGCAGCGCAGAGTTCGCTGATTGTACCGGTGCTTAATGATACCAACAAGTACTATATTTTTTCGCTCGGAGGTAATAATAATGCAGGCGTCCCCTGTAGATTGACTTATTGCGTGGTGGATATGGCGCTCAATAACGGTTTGGGTGATGTGGTGCCCACGCAGATGGATATTCAACTCGCCGATAATCTGCAAGAGAAAATGACCGCCGTGGCAGGCGATAATTGTGATGTGTGGGTGCTCGTTTATTCCCGCGATTTTAGATTTAAAGCATTTCAAATAACCAGGACTGGCATAAACCCCAATCCGGTAATGTCACAAACGGGCTATCAATACGCGCAATCGGCTACCTTGATATCTTTCGGTATCATGAAATCTTCGCCAGACCGGCATAAGATCGCTATGACAACCACGTTTGGCAATACTGCAGGTTATGGGCCGGGTGCAGAAGTCTTCCAGTTTGATCCGGCAACGGGTGTTGTTTCTAATCCTGTTTCGCTCGACGGTGGTCAATATTTTGGCGCTTGCTTTTCGCCGGACAATAATAAACTATACCTGGGGCCGTTTTTGGGCGGCACGTTTTATCAGTTTGATATAAGCCAGTGGGCTTCTGTACCGGTTATCAATTCAAAAATCGCTATTCACGGCGCCGCCAATACGCTTTGCGATCTTCAGCTGGGGCCGGATAACAAGATTTATGCATCCTTATTGCTGGAAGACACGCTGGGCGTCATCCATAATCCTGATGCGAGCGGCAGCGCTTGCGATTACCATAGTTTGCCAATATTGCATAATACCGTTGCCCGCGGTGGTTTGCCTAATAAAGTGGTATACCCGCTATCGCCCGATACTATTTTGGTTACGAGCGATACTTTTCTTTGTTCTAATAATATTGACACCATTATGTTGCATGCCCAAAGTGGCTACAGCAATTATTGGTGGAACGACCGAAGCACCGATACGTTTAAGAAAGCAGGGGAGGCTGGAATATACACGGTGCTTAATTATAATTATTGCCATTCGCGCAAAGACAGTTTTAATGTGCGTATGGTTGATGTGGATTTTTCGTTGGGAAAAGATACGGTGTACTGCAATGACAAACCGGTAACGCTGAACGTTTCAAACGTTGATAAGCATGCGGTCTATTTATGGCAGAATGGTAGCACCGACAGTTTTTTTACAACAAATGAATCCGGCGAATATACCGTAACAGTAAAAGCCGAAACCTGTACGCAGACAGATAGTGTACATCTGGATTTTGTGACTTTGCCGGCGCAAACACTTTATGATATCACCGTTTGTGAAGGACAGCTGGTGACACTGAATGCGCAAACGATTGACGGGGCATCGGTGTACTGGAATACAGGCGCAACAACTGCATCGTTACAGACTAAAACAGCCGGTGTTTATACCGTAACAGTGGAGAAGCTGGGTTGTGAACAAATGGGGACAATGACGCTGACATACGACCCGTTTTGCGATTGTACCTATAATATGCCTTCTGCGTTTTCTCCAAACAGTGATGGAAAAAATGATTACTTCAGGATGAACACGGTGGCCGGATGTCCGGTGCATGGTTTTGCATTGCAGGTATTTGACCGCTGGGGACAACTGGTGTATTCGGGCTGGGATGCGAAAACCGGCTGGGACGGCACTGTAGCGGGAAGTCCTGCACCATTGGGTGTTTATATGTACACTATACGATTTGAATTAGGAACAAAAAATAAACTGATAGAACTAAAAGGAGATGTTACCCTTATACGCTAAACCCTTCTGTTCATTTTTTTCATTTAATCTACTTAAACATCCGCTTATGAATTATTGTACTCGAATCGCCGCGGTCGCCCTGTTAACTTTAGTGGGCGGTACACAGACCTATGCGCAATTGTCGGGCACGGTTACGGTACCAAGCACTACCTATCCCGATCTTGGGTCCGTCGTTACGGCGTTGAATACGCAAGGCGTTGGAGCCGGAGGCGTCACCGTTAACGTCACCTCAGGCAACGCGCAAACTGCTCCCACAGGAGGCTATGTGTTGGGCAGTACGTTGCTCAATGCTTCCGTATCGGCTACCAATCCCGTTGTCATCAATGGTAACAGTAATACAGTGAACGCTTATACCGGCACTGGTTATACCGACGCGTTTTTTAAGATCGCCGGTACCGATTACGTGACGCTCAACGGATTTTCGTTTGCGGAAAGCAGCGCCAATACCAACGCTACCACGCAGATGGAATGGGGAGTAGCCTTGCTGAAACTTAACAATACATTGCCTTATGATGGTTGTCAGCACAATGTGGTAACCAACTGTAATTTTGCGATGGGGACCACTGCCTTGAGCACCGCGATTTATGTCAATAATCATATTGCTACCGATACGGCCACCCTGGCATCTACCGGCGCTGCATTTTCAGACGGGCAGCATAACAATACTTTTGTCAACAATACTATCAACAGCGCGCAGCGTGGAATATTACTGCGCGGTTTGAGCAACGCATCGTTGTACGACCGTAATGCGGTTGTTGCCAACAATACGATTGCGTTTGGCGGGAATGCAACAGTGGCAACGGGCCTGACAACAGCCAATGATTCTATGATCACCGTTGCATCAAACACTTTTACGACGCCTTCCACACAGTCAGCAGCACAGTATGGCATTAATCTCGGGTACGGTAGCGGTAATGCAACCATTACACAAAATACTTTTACGCTTAACGGTACCGGTACCACCACCATGGGTTGCTATATTCCTACTATAGGGGGCTGGCGAGATAGCAATGCCACATTGGTTTTTGCAAATAACAGGTGCATCAACTGGAACCTGACTGCCACTTCTTCTTCCACGGCTTATGGATTTTATAATGCAGGCAACTATTTCGGTACTATCCTTATTACCGGCGATACCATCAGGAATCTGAGTTGCACAGGAGGCTTCTACGGCTTTTATAATTCCGGCACTACTACTGGTAATAATATTATGTCTGGCAACGTGATCACTGGTATTACAAAAGGCACCGTGAGTCTCACTTTATATGGTTATTATATGTGGGTAACTGGTACGGGCACTGTCAATATAACGAACAATGTTCTTTCCAATGTGTCTGCCACTATTTCCGGTTCTGCTTATGCCTTCAACATCAACTCCAATACGGCTTATACAACCAGTGTCAAGAACAATAAGGTAGACAACATATCGATAAACGGAACCAGTGGTACGCTCTATGTGTTTTATGCAGTTCCATCGGCTAATTCGACAGGTGGATTTACAACAGAGATAGCAAACGATACGGTGAGCAATATCACATCGACGTTGTCGGTAACCGGCATAATTAATTCTTTTCCGACAACGCTGATACATGATAACGTGTTGTCCGGCATTTCCTGCTCCGGCAATAGCGCCAGTATCAACGGGTATTACAACAGTGACGGATATACCAAGTGCTACAATAATAATATCAGCGGACTGAGCCTTACCGGAACCGGTGGTGGTATGTGCGGCATTTATTTTAATTCGGGTAGAGACAGTGCTGCTGTGTACAATAATATGATATCGGATTTTACAGTTACAAATAATTTCAGTTCGGCCAGTACGGCGGCAATCTGTGGCATTTACCTGGCTGCGCCATTGCAGAATGCCAAGATGAAATACAATGTATATCACAACACAATTCGTCTGGCGCCTGTCACAACGGGAACAAATTTTGGTGCTTCCGGTATTCAGTTTGGTAGTGCCGCTTCTACCACATACGATTTTCGTAACAATATTGTAAATGTAAATGTACTGCCGGCAGGTACCGGATCGGTAGCGGCTTTGTTACGTTCGGCAGGTACCGCAGGTACTCCGCCGGCAAACCTGGCGCTCACCAACGGCGGCAACGTCTATTATGTGCCGGTCGCAACTAATGCCTACCTCTATGCAGAGGGTACCAGCACGCCTTTGGTAAACGGTTATAACCTGACCAACGACCCTGGGTTCAACAGCTCCTGCAGCTTGTACAAAGCTTTCGTAGGTACTGATGCATCTTCTGTTACAGAGAATAATCTTACGGCAATTGCTGCTCATCTTTATGCGCCAGCCGGCGCGTCTGTGGCCAAAAGCGGGTCTGTAGCTTCGCCGGTTACTTCAGATATGACTGGTGTCGCACGTCCAGTTCCTGCCGATGCCGGCGCACTCCAGTTTACAGGTACAGTTGCAGATGTAGCCGGTCCCCAGATACTATACGCTGCCTTGCCGGGCACTTCGTACTGCACTGCGGCGCCTACACTAACCGCAACCATCACTGATATCTCAGGTGTAAATGTTAGTGCGGGTACAGCGCCAAGGCTCTATTACCGCAAGGCAACTGAAAATAATACATTCGGTACTTACCCTGCCAATAATACAAGCAGCTATAATGGTTGGAAATATGTAGCAGCTACTGGCACCGCGCCCAATTTCACCTTTACACCTGATTTCTCTTTGCTTACGGCACCTGCGGCCATTGGCGACTCGATCGTGTATTTTATCGTAGCACAAGACAATGCCGCAACACCGCATGTAAGCTACAACAAGATTGCATTTACAGCCGGCTTTTGTGCCGCAAGTGTAGACCTGTCAGGTGCAACGGCTACTGCGGCTATTCCTGTATCTTATGGCTATAAGCTGCTGGCTTTACCTGCATTTGCGGCAGTGGCCAGCCCGGCTACGCTTTGTAACGGTGACAATACTACAATAACAATTAGTCCCGCACCAAACGGACTTAATTTAATCTGGCAAAACGATAATAATACCGGCACATTTACCGCTATTACCGGCGCCGCCAATAGTGCAACATACACAACGCCGGCATTGAGCGCGGTTAATAATTACAGCGCCTTGCTGCAATGTGGCAGCACTACTGTAGCTACGACTGCTGTAGCGGCCGTTACGGTAAATACGCCAGGCATCACCGCCACTGCACCCAATCAACATTGCGGCACCGGCACGGTGCTGCTGGGTGCTACACCTACTGCCGGTGCAACGGTCAACTGGTATACGGCTGCAACTGGCGGAAACCCTGTGGCTACCGGCAATACTTACACGACGCCAATCATTGGCACTACTACTACCTATTATGCAGCTGCAACCAACGGCAGTACGTCTAAGCATGTAGGTAAACCGTTTTCCAACGGCCAGGATGGTAGCTCTTCCACAGCGGGCGGTCTTATTTTTAACGCTAGTATGCCGTTTACGCTTCAGTCCGTCGCGGTTTACCCGGTGGGCACTGGTACCGGCACCGTTGTCATTAATCTCACAGATGCCGCACTCAATGTATTGCAGACAGATACCGTAACGCTTACGGGTGCTACGACGCCCGGTACTAAAACAGTTGTGCCGCTTAATTTCCCGGTGCCGGCAGGTAACGGTTACCAGCTTCGCCTGGCAGCAAAATCCGGACTTGTCACCGCGTTGATCCGGGATTTCAGCGCTGCGGCAAATGTGTCCTTTCCTTATACTGTGCCCGGTGTAATGTCTATAACAGGCAATTCCTCTGCAAACCAGTACTGGTATTTTTATGACTGGGTCGTGAGTGTTAATTGTGAAGGCCCGCGAGTACCTGTAGTTGCAACTGTCAGCAACAATGCACCTGCGTTTTCTGTCAATGCTGCGCAAACCGTCTGTAACAATAGCATTGCTACGCTGGCGGTTTCATCACCGCTTGCTAACTATGATACTTATGTCTGGACGCCAAACACTAATCTGTATACCGATGCTGCAGCAACCGTACCGTATGTTACAGGTGCTTCTGTGACCACCGTATATGCGAAAACCGCCACTGCGGGCGGTACTATGTACACCGCAGTGGCTACGAGTGCAGTCTCCGGGTGTACTGGTGCAGATAGCGGTAAAGTATGGGTACAACCCGCAACCGCTGCTGTGGTGGTATCTCCTGATACCATTTGTATCAACGGTATTGCCCGTATGAAACTGAATCCAGGCGCAGGTTATGCACCGAACAGCATCCAGTGGGAAAGCTCGGCAAATAATGTTGCTTATACAGCGATTTCCGGTGCAACAGATACTGCGTATTCTTCAGCAGTTACTGGTACAACGTTTTTTCACGCACGTATCAAAAACACTGCAAATGCAACCTGTCTGCAACCATATGATAGTGTAATTGTCTCTAATCCGCAGGTCGTGACCACCACGCCAGGTAGTCATTGCGGTCCGGGTGCTGTTACGCTTGCTGCTACAGGTAGCGGAGGCACCGTGCTGAATTGGTATGACTCGCTTACCGGTGGCAATAACCTTGGCACAGGCGCTTCATTTACTTCTCCCGTAATCACTGGTAATACCACCTACTATGTAGCTGCTGAAAGTGGCGATGGATATGGCTACGTTGGTAAAGTGGCCACTAATGGCACTGCTGGTTCCAATATGGCTTCTGGTCTTACGTTTAATGCATTGGTTCCGTTTACGCTGAATTCTGTTGCCATCTATCCGATCGGCACACCAACCACGGGTGTTACATTCCCGGTAACATTGAAAAATGCGGCTGGTACGGTATTGCAAACAACCAATGTAACAATGACGGGAACTGCCGCTCCTGGCATAAAAACAAGGATTACGCTCAATATGGCTGTACCGGCCGGTAATGGATTGCAGCTCGTATTTGGTTCTTCGCCGGCAGGTATTACATTTAATTACGACGCTAACAGCAGTTCGCTCAGTTATCCATATACCTTGCCTGGCATTGCTTCTATAACGGGAACCAGTGGCAGCAACAGCACCGGTGCATACTATTTCTTTTACGACTGGATGGTTTCAGCAGCCTGCGAGAGCCCGCGTACACCTGTATTGGCAACGATTACCGCTGCTCCGGCTGTAACGGTTACTCCGGCCAGCGCTTCCATTTGCTTTGGTGACACAGCTCACTTTACGGCCAGCTCATCCAATTCTGGTTATTCTTATTACTGGAATCCAATAGGGCTCAGTGGCAGCAGCATTGCAGTGTCTCCGATCTCTGCCCTGAATTATTATTTAATAGCCACAGACAGCAGCACTGGCGCCAATCATGGTTGCGCGTACTTTGATACAGTAAGTGTTGTTGTAAATCCGTTGCCAGTGCAACCTGCTGTAGGCGTTAATGGATTTACGCTCAACACCAGCTCCTATGCCACCTATCAATGGAACCTCAATGGCCAGCCGATTCCCGGCGCTACTACCGATACCTGGACGGTTACCACCAATGGTTCCTACACCGTGACTGTCGGCAATGCAAGCGGATGCACTATCACATCCACGCCTGTTTCTATTACCGGCGTTTATGTGAGCAACGTAAACGCTGCCTCAAGAAATGTTGCCATCTATCCGAACCCAGCTACCAATATGATCTGGGTAAATGCCAGCGAAAAAGTAAACATTGAATTGTACAGCGTGGAAGGCCGTATGCTCAAACGTGCTGAAAATGCTGTTTCGCTTGATATCAGTCAGTTTGCGAATGGTGTCTACATGGTCCGCCTTACAGACGCTGCAGGTCATCTGCTTCAAAACGAAAGATTGATCAAAACGGGCAAATAAAATCGGTTTGAGGATTCTGTAAAATGAACCTAATAGGCTGTTCCATTCCTGGGACGGCCTTTTTTCTTTTCTTTGCATAGAAATAAAATTCGGACCCGTGAATCATCCAGGATCTATCCAATCACTTATTCAAGCCATTTATCCTTTGTCGGAAGATGCGTTGCAGACTATGGTGGCGCAATGGGAGCAGGTGGTACTTAAAAAAGGAACCGTACTTTTTTACGAAGGCAAAACCGCCAGTGATATTTACCTCATAGAGCGGGGCATTGCCAGGGCTTTTTGCTACAAAGAAGACAAGGAGCTTACCTTCTGGTTTGGTAAAGAAGGTGATTTTGTACTTTCCTACAACGGCTATATTTACAACAAACCCGGCTATGAATCGATAGAGCTGCTGGAAGATTCGGTATTGCATACAATAGGTCATGAGGAACTGCATGCACTATATCAGCAAAACAGCGAAATTGCAAATTGGGGACGTAAACTGGCAGAACGGGAATTAGTGCGGACGGAAGAACGTTTTATCAATCAATTGCTGCAAACAGCCACTGAGAAATACCAGGCATTATTGCAGCACAGCCCCGAATTACTGCAACGTGTACCGCTCGGTTATATCGCTTCTTTTCTGGGCGTCACACAAGTAACGCTGAGCCGCATCCGCAAAAAAATAAGCTGAGATTAAGCGTAAGGTCGGCATCATACTTGTTTAAAATCAAAAGCAGGAAATCAGCGTCAGCCTGTCTTTTTAACATTTGTAAAATTATTTCCCGGCAAACCGGCTCAACTTTGCTTCCGGAAAAATGCAAAGAATATGAACTGGCTTATACTGATCATCGCAGGATTGTTTGAAGTAGGATTTACCACTTGTCTGGGCAAAGCAAAAGCAAGTACCGGCACGATATCTGCGCTCTGGCTGGCGGGCTTTTTCGTCAGCCTCACAATGAGTATGTACCTGCTGTACAAAGCCACGCAGACCTTGCCGATGGGCACTGCATATGCCGTGTGGACAGGTATTGGCGCTGTTGGTACCGTGATCATCGGCATTATCTTTTTCAGAGAACCAGCGGCATTCTGGCGGTTATTTTTTATCGTCACATTGATTGCTTCCATTATCGGGCTGAAATTTGTTTCTTCAGATATCTGATTTGAATGTTGCCGGCATCAAGTTGGGTCTCTGTTATAAGGCAAACCAAACTTAATAGTAGAACGATATAGTCGGGCCGCTGCCACACCGATCAGCTTACCGGAAATCTTCGATCCACGATTTTTTGTAGCTTGTAGGGTAAACCGATTGTATGCCGAACATAGCCATTATTTCAGCCAGCGTAAGAGTTGGGCGCATCAGCCATAGAGTAGCGCTTTATTTCAAGAAATATTTAGAGAGCCGTCAACTGGCTACCGCAGAGATACTCGACCTGATGGAATATCAATTCCCTTTGTTTCCCGAACGCCTGCAGTTTCAGAAAGAACCGTTGCCTTCGGCACTTGCGTTTTCCAAAAAAATAAGCAACGCAGACGGCGTATTGATTGTAACACCAGAATACAATGGTGGTTATCCGGCCAGCTTAAAGAATGCGATAGACTTACTTTACCGGGAGTGGCAGCGGAAGCCGGTGGGCATTTCTATGGTTTCTAACGGCGTTTTTGGCGGCACGCAGGTAATTACATCGCTACTGTTCAGTTTATGGAAAATCCATGCGAACGTTATTCCCGCTATGTTTCCTTGTCCGCAAGCGCAGAATGTGTTTGAGGAAGATGGCACTATTAAAGACAAAGGTCTGGACGAAAGAGCTGCGCCATTCCTGAAAGAGCTATTCCGCGCCATTGAAGCGGATCAGCGAATGAAAGGCTGGGATATGAAAATGTAGCGAATGCAGCGTAGTATGATAGAAATAACAGTCGCAATTGCCGGGCTGATTCTGGCTTGGTTGACCTACAAAAAGACGTTTCTTGTGAAGTCTAAAGAAGAGACTGCATGTGAAGAAGAAATGGAAACCTTTCTGGCTCAATTTAGAGCCACTCAGAAATTATCAAAGCAATTGCAGGAACTTTTGATAGAGTTTGCGACAACAAAGTCATTGCTTGATGAGCCAATGTTTCCCAATATCACTTACAGAATGTATGTTGAAAAATTAAAAGAGAATTATGAAGTCTGCCTGTCGGATGAGCTATACAACAAATTGGCAAACGAGAAATACACGCTACCACAGATTAGGATTTTATCGGATAACCTGAATATTCAATTCAAAAGTTTATCCGAATTAAAAAATCAAACTATGCTGTATATGGGGAAGTGATCCGATTCCGATGTCGTCGCCGGCAATGTGGCGATCCTAGACGTTTTAGTAAAAAGCATCCTCAAAGTGAATAATTTCCTTGATATGATCCTGTCCTACCAGTATGCTGATAATATCGAAACGGATTTCGGTAAACTGTGGGTTAGCCTCGAAATAAGCCGCCGCCGCTTCCTTCAGGAAAGCCTGTTTACGTGGGTTTACAGCCTCTTCGGGGAAGCCGAACGCAAAGCTGCTGCGGGTTTTTACTTCAACTAAGATCAGCGTTTTACCACTGGAGCAGATGAGATCTACTTCTTTTTTGCCGTGTCGCCAGTTACGGGCCAGTATAACCATGCCAAGATTTAGCAAAAACTTTTCTGCAATTTGTTCACCTTTTATTCCAGTTTCATTATGTTTGGCCATTGAAATAAGTCTAAATGAAGCAATTAATCGCAGATTTTCCAATACAATTACACGAAGCCCTGATCATCGGTCAAAACTATCACTTCCTTTCGGCACGTAAAACTTTTTCGAACGTAATACTTACCGGCCTTGGTGGTAGCGGCATCGGTGGTTCTATCATTCAAAATTATCTCAGCGATAAAGCAACATTGCCTTTTGCTGTCAATAAAGATTATACCCTTCCGGCATTCGTCGGCGAAAATACTTTAGTACTGGTTTCTTCTTATTCAGGTAATACCGAAGAGACTGTCGCATGTCTGCAACAAGCGCTCAAAGCGAAAGCTACAGTGGTATGCATCACCTCTGGCGGTAAAGTAGCGGAGATTGCCAAGAAGAAAAAAGTAGACTGCATTTTGCTTCCTGCGGGAATGCCGCCGCGTGCCTGTCTCGGCTATTCCATCGTGCAGGTGCTGTTTGCATTGCAGTACCAGAAATTGCTGAAAGGTGATTTCGAAAAAGATATTCAGGCAAGCATCAAATTAATTCAAAATGAAACAGGAGCAATGCAAAAATCAGCAAAAGCAATCGCTAAAAAGCTGAATGGAAAAATTCCTGTAATTTATGCTGCGCCTAATTTTGAAGGTGTAGCCGTTCGTTTCCGTCAACAGATCAACGAAAATGGCAAAATGCTGGCATGGCATAATGTGATCCCGGAAATGAATCATAATGAGCTGGTAGGCTGGCGCGATAAAAACGATAACCTCGGGGTAATAATGCTGCGCAATGAAAGCGATTACAGCCGCGTACAGATGCGTATGGACAGCAATAAAAAAGTTATCAAGAAATATACATCTACGATCATCGAAGTCTTTTCTAAAGGCAAAAGCTACTGGGAAAAGGTATTTTACTTCGTTCACCTAACCGACTGGGTTTCTGTTTATCTTGCCGATCTCCATGGTGTGGATGCAATGGAAGTAAAAGTGATCGATTCACTGAAAGGCGAACTGAATAAAGCATAAAAAACGACCCGCAAGGGTCGTTTTTTATATCAGGTAAAAATTATCGGGCTCCGATTGCACAGATAGACCAACGCTGGCCTGCTTGTCGTTTTAGTCAAAAAACAAAAAGCAGGAACATCGCACTGCGCTCCTGCCTTTTTGTTTATTATATGTGCCTCGTCCTAAAAAAGGTTGACACAAAAGCGGTGTAACCATAATGAACAAAGGACAAATCGGAGTACCCAAACGGACTCAGAGAGATTACAGTTTAGCTTTCAAATTGCAGGTGGTTGATGAGAT
>Ga0265327_10000320_pt1 | contig 91776 bp, 85 predicted proteins | sample 41621metaG_FD_202089 | JGI IMG/M metagenome (GOLD analysis project Ga0265327, IMG submission 202089) | Rhizosphere microbial communities from Carex aquatilis grown in University of Washington, Seatle, WA, United States - 4-16-21 metaG | ecosystem: Host-associated > Plants > Roots > Rhizosphere...
CTCTCAGATCAAAGACAATGTCAATCTGCAGTCGATCCAGAATATCCCTGCGGTGCCTGCCTTCAGTATTCCTGCCATGCAGGTTGCAGCGCCGCCGTTGAATTTCAAGGACACGTTCCAGGAGCTTGGGCTGCAATACGACAACGGATCGTTGGTTGTGATGGCCGAGTATGTCAAGCGCAGCACCAAAGACCAAAAGGTGCAGGATGCCAAGGCTTGGTATGTCGGCGGCGGATACCGCTTTGGCTCGGTTTTGCCCTATGTGCTGGTGAGTCAATACAAGGAGACTTTTTCGTTGTCCTCGAGTGGAATCCCACCCAAAGCAAAGGGCAACGCGCTGGGCATGCGCTACGACTTTGCCAATAACCTGGCACTGAAGGCGGAATTTGCCCAGTACAAGAACAACTCGCTCTACAACTTCACCGATTCTGCGTCACCTGGTGTGGCTGATAAAAAGATCAATGTAATGAGCGTGGCGCTCGACTTTATTTTCTGAATTGAGGAGAAGCGCATGAATTCAAAATTGAAGAATCTGTGTGCCGCTTTCATCCTCAGCGGGTTGTCGATTTCGGCATTCGCGGATATTGCGGTGATTTGCGGGCCTTCGGCCGATCCTGTCAACAAGGATCAATTGACCAACCTTTATCTGGGGCGCAGTTTCGAGCGCAAGCTGGTCGATCTGCCAGAAGGGGCGCCTTTGCGTGACCAGTTCTACAAGAAACTGGTGGACCGTGAACCGACTCAGGTAAAGGCGGTGTGGGCGCGCGTGGTGTTCACGGGGAAAGGGCAAGCACCGTTGATGCTGCCTGATGCCGATGCAGTCAAAAAGGCGGTAACTACGGATCCGAAAGCCGTGGGTTACATCGACAAGAGTCAGGTCGATGGCACCGTCAAGGTTTTGATGACGCTGAACTGACCGAATTTCGTATTTGAGTTTTCCGGCCCTGTCCGGTTTGGTCGGGCCAGGTGTGACGCAGTTCACGCCTGGCCCGATTTGCATTTGCGCCAGGCAAAACGCTCGCCGAATAGCCAGCTGCGCACCCCTCTTATCCGGCTAAAGATTTCCAGGTGGTCGCGAAGAATGCTCATCAAGCAGCAGTCCTTTACACACCATGTCCGACCAAGGTTCCCAAGACAAGCAGTTACCAGCCTCGGCGCGAAAGCTTCAGAAAGCGCGCGAAGAGGGCCAGGTTGTCCGCTCCAAGGACCTGGGTCACTTCCTGGTGATCCTGGCGGCCACCGGCGTGCTGATGGGCCTGACGCCTGTCTGGATGGACAAGATGCAGACGCTGTTGCACGCCGGCTTGCGCTTTGATGCCCGCTCGGTGGCCAACAACGACGTGATGATGGAGCGCCTGAGCCAATGGACGGTCGAGGCGCTGATGGTGGTCGTGCCCTTCAGCCTGAGCATTGGTCTGGCCTCGGCGGCGGCCTCGGTGATGGCGGGCGGCTGGGTGATGTCCTTCAAGGTGATTTCCCCGAATTTCGGCAAGCTCAACCCGATCGCCGGCATCGGCAACCTGTTTTCCAAGCAGCAGATGATCGACGCGCTCAAGGCCTCGGCCCTGGGCCTGATCCTGGGTGCGGCGGGTGCCACCTTTCTGTACAAGGCCTGGCCCAGTCTGGTGGGCTTGCTGTCGCAGCCGCTGCCTGCGGCCATCCACGATCTGGGCATCACCCTGGGCGAGGTGCTGGGCTCGATGCTGCTGGTGATCGCGGCGTTTGCCATCATCGACTGGCCCCTGCAGCGCTTTCTCTTCGCCGAGAAGATGAAGATGAGCCATCAGGAAGCCAAGGAAGAGTACAAGCAGCAAGAGGGCAGTGGCGAGGTCAAGGCCAAGATCAAGCAGAAGATGCGCGAGATGGCCCGCAAGCGCATGCTGGCCGCCGTGCCCACGGCTGATCTGGTTGTCATGAACCCGACCCACTATGCCGTGGCGCTCAAGTACGACGAGGCCTCGATGGGCGCCCCCCGCGTGGTGGCCAAGGGCCTGGATCTGCTGGCCTTGCGCATCCGCGATCTGGCCACCGAAAACCGTGTACCCGTGCTGGAGGCGCCGCCTCTGGCACGTGCGCTTTATGCGAACACCGAAGTGGACCAGGAAGTGCCCGTGGCGCTCTACAGCGCCGTGGCCCAGGTGATGGCCTATGTGTTCCAGCTGCGCAATGCGCTGACGGGCCGCTCGCCCTTGCCGGGCAACCTGCCGGATCTCGATGTGCCCGCCGAGCTGGACCCCCAGCAATCGGCGAAGTTGAAGGCCAGGCTCGAACAAGAAGACTCGGAGATTGACGCATGAACCCGTTTTTGCAAAAGCTCCAGGCCGCCCTCGGTGGCCAGCACAAGAACCTGCAGGTGATGGCCGCCCCGCTGGTGGTGGTGTGCGTGCTGGCCCTGATGGTGCTGCCGCTGCCGGCCTTCATGCTGGACGTGTTCTTCACCTTCAACATCGCCACCGCGCTGATGGTGATGATGGTGGCGGCCACCATGCTGCGCCCACTGGACTTCGCGGCCTTCCCCTCGGTGCTGCTGCTGACCACCTTGTTGCGGCTGTCGCTGAACGTGGCGTCCACCCGGGTCGTGCTGTTGCAAGGCCACACGGGCACGGGCGCCGCCGGCCATGTGATCGAGTCGTTCGGCCACTTCCTGATCGGCGGCAACTTCGCGGTCGGTCTGATCGTGTTCGCGATCCTGGTGGTGATCAACTTCGTGGTGATCACCAAGGGCTCGGAGCGTATCGCTGAAGTCAGTGCACGCTTCACCCTGGATGCCATGCCCGGCAAGCAGATGGCGATCGACGCCGACCTGAACGCCGGCCTGATCGACGAGAAGGAAGCCAAGCGCCGCCGCCTGGAAGTAGGCGAAGAAGCCGAGTTTCACGGCTCCATGGACGGTGCCTCGAAGTTCGTGCGTGGCGATGCGGTTGCCGGCATCCTGATCCTGTTCATCAACGTGATCGGCGGCTTCGTGATCGGTGTGGTGCAGCACGGCATGTCGCCGGGCGATGCGGCCAGCTCCTACGTGCTGCTGGCGGTCGGTGACGCGCTGGTGGCGCAGATCCCCGGCCTGTTGATCTCGGTGGCAGCGGCCATGGTGGTGTCACGCGTCGGCAAGGACAAGGACGTGGGCGCCCAGATCATGGGCCAGATGTTCGAGAACCCCAAGGTCATCGGCGTGGCCGGCGGCATCCTGGGGCTGCTGGGCGTGATTCCCGGCATGCCGTCCTTCGTTTTCCTGCCCATCGGCGGGGGCCTGGGCTGGTGGGCCTGGAAGATGGCCGAGAAGCAGGAGGCCGAGCGCAATGCGCCCAAGCCGGTCGAAAAACCTGCGACGGAAGTGGCCAACCCGAATGGCGAGGCCACCTGGGAAGACCTGCAACCCGTGGACACCCTGGGCCTGGAAGTGGGCTACCGCCTGATCCAGCTGGTGGACAAGGAGCGCGGTGGCGACCTGCTGACCCGGATCAAGGGCGTTCGCCGCAAGTTCGCGCAAGAAGTCGGCTTTTTGCCGCCATCTGTGCACATCAAGGACAACCTGGAGCTCAAGCCCAGCTTCTACCGCATCACCCTGCGTGGCGCCGTGGTGGGCGAGGGCGAGGTCTTCCCCAACATGCTCATGGCCATCAACCCAGGCCACGTGGTCAACCAGATCGCCGGCACCGCTGCCGTGGACCCCGCTTTTGGCCTGCCTGCGGTGTGGGTGGAAGAACGCCAACGGGATGCCGCGCAAATGGCCGGCTACACGGTCGTTGATCCCTCGACCGTGGTGGCCACCCATCTTTCACACTTGATGCAACTCCATGCAGCCAAGTTGCTGGGACGAGTCGAGACCCAACAACTGGTAGAGCATGTGACGAAACTGGCCCCCAAACTCATCGAAGACGTGGTCCCCAAGATGGTCGGCATCTCCACCCTGCAAAAAGTGCTGCAGCTCCTGCTCGAAGAAGGCGTGCATATCCGCGATATGCGCTCGATCATCGAGACGATCGCCGAGCACGCTGCTTCCAGCCCCAATGTGGTGAACGACCCGGCCGAGCTGGCCCGCCGCATCCGCATCGGCCTGGCCCCAGCCATCGTGCAGCAGATCTACGGCCCGGTGCGCGAACTCGACGTGATCGCCATCGACCCCGATCTGGAACGCCTGCTGACACAGGCCCTGACATCGCCCAGTGGCCCCATGCTCGATCCGGGCGTGGCCGACCACCTGACCCGCCAGGCCTCCGAGGCCACGCAGCGTCAGGAAAACATGGGCCACCCCGCCTGCCTGTTGGTGCCGGACATCATCCGCCCCTCCGTGGCACGCCTGCTCAAACGCGCCGCACCTCGTCTCAAGGTGCTGGGTCACAGCGAGATTCCTGAGACTCACTCGATTCGCATCGGTACCCTGATCGGAGGCCACGCATGAACGTCAAACGCTTCACTGGACGCAACAGCCGCGAGGCCATGCAAAAGGTCAAGGCCGCCTTTGGCAACGATGCCGTCGTGCTGTCGACCAAGCCCGCAGCCGAAGGCGGCATCGAGATCCTGGCGATGGCCGCAGACAGCGTGCCGGCCATGGACCACTATGCGGTCGAGAAGGATGCACCCGAGCTGGCTCCCCGCGAGTCTCGTTCAGACGCCCGTAGCGAGTCCCGCGGCGATTCGCGCACCGAACCCCGCGACGAAGCCGTCAGCGCGCAGCCCCGCAAGGCGGTTGGCAAGCAGGCCAAGGAAACCATGGCCAATCTGGCCAGCACCGTGCAGGACGACGTCAAGCAACTGGCCATGAGCACCTTGTCCTTCCAGGACTATGTGCGTGAACGCATGCTCAAGCGCCGCCAGGCTGCCATGCAGGCCCGCACCGAGCCGGCCATGGCCCTGCCGCCCGAAGAACAACTGAACCAGCGCTTTGCCCAGCCCAAGCCGCAACGCCCCGCCGTGTCCACCTCGGTGGACCTGACGGGCGAAGCCATGCGTGGCCGCTCTGCGCCGGCCGCTGATGAGATGGACCAGTGGGAGCAGCCCGTGCGCCAGGCCCCCGTGGCCCAGCCCCGCCAGCCCGCGCCTGCCGCCCGTCCGCAAGCTGTGCAGCAAGCCAAGCCCGCTGCCCAGGTGGTGCCGCTGCGCAGCGAGCACGCCGACCTGACCATGGACAAGGTCACGCCCGCTCGTGACGCCGTCCGCGTGGCCCAACCCGATGCCGCCACCCTGTCCGCCCTGAAGGCTGCGCAAGAGGCCAACGCCTCCATGCTGGGTGAGCTGCGTGCCATGCGCGAGATGATGAAGGAGCGTTTCGAAACGATGGCCTTCATCGAGAAGCTGGGCCGCACACCTGCCCAGGCTCAACTGGCGCAACGCCTGCTGGATGCCGGTTTCTCGGCCGTGCTGGTGCGCAAGATGCTCGACGCCATGCCCGCCGAAGTGACCAATGGTTCGCACGACGAAGTGCAGTGGGCCACCCAGGTGCTGCAACGCAATGTGAACACGGCCGACCACGAACTGCCCATCGAAGACCAGGGTGGCGTGTTCGCCCTGATCGGCTCGACCGGTGTGGGCAAGACCACCTCCACCGCCAAGCTGGCCGCCACCTTTGCCGCCAAGCACGGTGCCTCCAACCTGGGCCTGATCACGCTGGATGCCTACCGCGTCGGCGCCCACGAACAGCTGCGCGCCTATGGCCGCATCCTGGGCGTGCCCGTGCACATGGCCCATGACCGCGCCGCGCTGGAAGACCTGCTGGAGCTGTTGTCCAGCAAGAAGCTCATCCTGATCGACACCGCCGGCATGGCCCAGCGCGATGGCCGCACCAAGGAGCTGCTGGACATGCTGGCCCATCCCAGCATCCGAAAACTGCTGGTGATCAACACCGCTGCGCAGGGCGACTCGATTGAGGATGTGATGCATTCGTATCACGCAGAAGCCTGTGCCGGGGTGGTTCTGTCCAAGCTGGATGAGGCCGTGAAGCTCGGTCCGGCACTGGATGCGTTAATTCGTCACAAATTGAAAGTTTTGGGTGTAGCTAATGGCCAACGGGTGCCCGAAGATTGGCATCGTCTGTCGGCCCAAGCCCTGGTGCACCGCGCCCTTCGAGCCAGCCTGAACCCCGCGTACAGGCTCGATCCCAACGAGGTCAGCCTGATGTTCTCGGGGCCGGCGGCCACAGGCCCCCTGTCCAACCCGCGTCACGTCTGATAGCAGCTTGTCACCAACTTAAACCAAGAAGACAGCACCCACATGACCCGTCACGACAGCCATCAGGTCAGCGCAAGCAGTCCCCGCGCCCACCATCCGGTGGACCAGGCCCAGGGGTTGCGGCAGATGTTTGCCTCCCGGGTGTTGCGCTTCGTGCCGGTGGTGGCCAACCCCAGTACCGCCTGCGGTGGCCTCGTGCTGGAGCGCCTGTGTGCGGCTTACGCCAGCTTCAACCTCAAGGTGCTGGTGGTGGACGCGAGTGACCAGGCTCGCCCCCCCGGCGAGCTGGCCGAGTTCGATCTGGCCGAGGGCATCGAAATCCTGTCCGATCAGATCAGCTACATGCCTGCACGTGGTTTGCCCCTGCGTTATGTGGACGCACGCGGCTCGTGCAGCAGCCTGCTGGACGCCATTGCCAACGCGGCCCCGCAAGTCGATGTGGTGCTGGTGCATGCGTCGGCCAGTGCCATCGTGCGCCTGTTCTCGCAGCGTGCCCGCGGCACCAACCTGCGTCCCTTGTTGTTCACCAATGACCTGGCTGAAGGCCTGACGGACGCGTACGCCGCCGTCAAGGTCATCAGCCAGCGCGGCAGCTGGATGGCCTACGACCTGCTCGTGTGTGCCACCGCCCGCAGCCAGCAGGCCCAGCCCGTGGCCGAGCGCCTGGCCCGCTGCGCCGATGATTTCCTGGGCGTGGCCCAGCGTGACTGGCAGTTGTTGGACCCCCGCGAGCCGGCTGCTGCCGACCCGCACCCCCGGTTCATGGAAATGGCAGCCGGCTTGCTGCGAACGGCACTGCCGCTCGCACTGAGCGACACGGCTTTTGATCACCTGATGTCGCCGGGGGCAGCACTGCCTTCAAGCGCCGCCCCCGTACTCAATTGATTGATGTTCATGGAGCAGAGCATGTACACCGCCAAAGGCCGACTTGAGATCGACGCGATGCTGCGCCAATACAGTCCTCTCGTGCGTCGCCTGGCGCACCAGATGATTGCCAAACTGCCGGCGAACGTCGAGATCGATGACCTGATCCAGGTTGGCATGATCGGCCTGACCGACGCCCTCACGCGTTTTGATGCCGGGCAGGGCGTGCAGTTCGAGACCTTCGCCACCCAGCGTATTCGCGGCGCCATGCTCGACGAGTTGCGCGGCGCCGACTGGCTCAGCCGCGGCACCCGCAAGCAGCAGCGCGACATCGAAGGGGCCGTGCACAGGCTGGAGCAGCGTCTGGGCCGCGCACCGCATGAAAGCGAAATCGCCAATGAGATGGGCATGACCCTGGGCGACTACCAGGAGATGCTGGGCAAGGTGCGTGGCACCCAGCTCATCTACCTGGAAGACATGAGTGGCGAAGATGGCGACAATGACTATCTTGATCGCCACGTGACCGACGAGGGCAACGATCCCCTGAGCTTGCTGCAGGACCACCGCATGCGCCATGCGCTGGTCGAGGCCATCAAGAACCTGCCCGAACGAGAGCAGTACGTGATGAGCATGTACTACGAGCAGGACATGAACCTCAAGGAGATCGCAGCTGTGCTGGGCGTGACCGAGTCACGCGTCTGCCAACTGCACAGCCAGTCCATTGCCCGCCTGCGCGTCAAGCTGCGGGAGTGGTAAGCGCCTCGCGCTTTTGAGAGACAGACATGCTGACGATGTTCCGACGCAAGCAAGCGGCACCCGTGCTCACCGAGCCGGTTGCCCAGCCAGCGACCAGCCTGGGCGCTCAACAACTGGCGGAAACACTGGAGCGTGACACCAGTGGCCTGGGGTGCGAGGCGGCGCAACTGCGTGGCAGCCTCGAAGACACCACGGCGGTGGCCAACCACCAGACCGAGACTCTGGCGGGGCTGGTTTCTGCTTTGCAAGACATCGTTCGTTCCCAGGACCAGATCCACGCCGAAACCGTAGGCGGCATGGCCTCCATGCAACTCGCGCGCGAAAGCGTGGCCCATGTGGGCCGTGAAGTCAGCGGCGTGGTCGAGACCTTGCACCAGGTGTCCGACGCCGCCCAGCAGATCGCCCAGGTCGCCTTGCAGACCCGGCTGGTGGCCTTCAACGCCTCGGTCGAAGCCAAGCGCGCTGGCGAAGCCGGCGCCGGTTTTTCTGTGGTGGCCGATGCGGTGAAGGACCTGTCTACCCAGGTCGAATCCATCTCCAAGGCGATCCAGAGCACGATCGGCAAGCTGGATCAACGCATCCAGTCCCTGGCCAGCGACCTGACCGATCAGGCCAGCACCGTCTCCACCAACAAGAGCCGCCCCGCCACCTTCCACGAAGCCTTGCATGGCGTGGAGGAGGGCGTGCAGCGCATCAGCGCCGCCGCCGACGCCAGTCGTCAACTGACGCAAGGCGTGAACGAGCAGATCAGCCTGATGGAAGGCGAGGTCAACAAAGCCCGCAAGGAACTGGCTTCTGCGTTCAAGCGCAGCGATGCGGTCCTGACCGTGTCAGAGCGCCTGATGGAGGTGATCGCCGCGTCGGGCGTGGAAACGTCGGACACGCCCTACATCGATCTGGTCAAGCAGGTGGCCGGCCAGATCTCGGATGCACTCAATGAGGCGCTTGCATCGCGGCGCATCACGCTGGAGCAGCTGTTCGACGAGAACTACCAGCCCATGGCTGGTACGCAGCCTCAACAGCACGCGACCAGGTTCAATGCATTGATGGACGAGGTGCTGCCCCCCATTCAGGAGGCGGCCATCCTGGTCTTGCCCGATGTGGTGTTTTGCATCGCCGCCGATCGCAACGGCTATATCTCGACGCACAACCAGATCTATTGCCACCATCAGCGGCCAGGCGATGTGGTCTGGAACACAGCCAACTCGCGCTGGCGTCGCATCTTCAATGACCGCACTGGTCTGGCCTCGGCGCGTAACACGCGCTCCTTCCTGCTGCAGACCTACCGGCGCGACATGGGCGGCGGCAAGTTCGTGCTGCTCAAGGAAGTAGCGGCCCCGATCACGGTGGCCGGCAAGCACTGGGGTGGCTTGCGGCTGGCCTACCGGTTCTGAGTAAGCGAGGGCTTGATCAGCCGATCCGCCCGAGCAAAAGGTACTCCATGAGCACCTTCTGCACATGCAAGCGGTTCTCTGCCTCGTCCCACACGACGGACTGCGGCCCATCAATCACCTCGGCCTCGACCTCTTCGCCGCGGTGTGCAGGCAGGCAGTGCATGAACAAGGCATCAGGTGCGGCCACGGCCATCATGTCGGCGTCGACGCACCAGTCGGCAAAGGCCTTCTTGCGTTCTTCGTTCTCGGCCTCGAAGCCCATGCTCGTCCACACATCGGTGGTGACGAGGTGCGCGCCGCGGCAGGCGTCCATCGGGTCCTTGAAAACCTTGTAGCAATCGGTGTTGCTGATGCCGGCCACGGCCGGGTCGATCTCGTAGCCGCTGGGTGTGCTCACGTGCACCGTGAAGCCCAGAATCTCGGCGGCCTGCAGCCAGGTGTTGGCCATGTTGTTGCCGTCACCCACCCAGGCCACTACCTTGCCCTTGATCGAGCCACGGTGCTCGATGTAGGTGAAGATGTCGGCCAGGATCTGGCAGGGGTGGTATTCGTTGGTCAGGCCGTTGATGACCGGCACCCGCGAGTTGGCCGCGAACTTCACCAGCTTGGACTGCTCGTAAGTGCGGATCATCACGATGTCGACCATGCGCGAGATCACCTTGGCGCTGTCCTCGATGGGTTCGCTGCGGCCCAGCTGGCTGCCATCGGTGGTCAGGTGCACCACCGAGCCACCCATCTGGTACATGCCGGCCTCGAAGCTCACGCGCGTGCGGGTGCTGGCCTTCTCGAAGATCATGGCCAGGGTACGGTCCACCAGAGGGGTGTACTTCTCGTAGTTCTTGAAGCGCTTCTTGATGATGGCGGCGCGCTCGAACAGGTAGGCGTACTCCTGCTCGCGAAGGTCTTTGAACTGCAGATAGTGTTTGATGAGACTCATACCGGGCTTCATGCGAATTCAGACGTCAGTTTAAGCAGCGCTTGTTTCAGACAGGAAGGCTTTGACCAGCGGCGCCAGGATGGCAACGATCTCGTCGGCTTCCGCCGCCGTGATGATCAGCGCCGGCAACAGGCGGATGACCTTGTCGGCCGTGATGCTCAGCAGCAGGCCGGCATCCACGGCGCGTTGCAGCAGTACGCCGCAAGGGCGGTCCAGCTCGATGCCGATCATCAGGCCCTGGCCACGGATCTCGGTCACGCCCTTGAGTTCGCCCAGTTCACGCGCCAGGGCGTCATGCAGGTGCTGGCCCACGCGGTCGGCGTGCGCCAGCAACTGGTCTTCTTCCATGATCTTGATGGTCTCGACACCCGCGCGCATGGCCAGCGGGTTGCCCCCGAAGGTGGTGCCATGGTTGCCCGGTTGCAGCACGTTGGCGGCCTTGGGGCCACACACCACCGCACCGATCGGCACGCCGGAGCCCAGGCCCTTGGCCAGGGGCATCACGTCGGGCTGGATGCCCGCCCACTGGTGCGCAAACCACTTGCCGGTGCGGCCCATGCCACATTGCACCTCGTCGAGCATGAGCAGCCAGCCCTTGTCGTCGCACAGCTTGCGCACGGCCTGCAGGTACTCGGTGCGGGCTGCGTTGATGCCGCCTTCACCCTGGATCACTTCCAGGAAGACCGCGGTGACGTTCGGGCGGGTGTTGGCGACCTCTTCCAGCGCGGCGATGTCATTGAGCGGCACACGCACAAAGCCTTCGACCAGGGGCTCGAAGCCGGCATGCACCTTGGGGTTGCCGGTGGCCGACAGCGTGGCGATCGAGCGGCCATGGAAGGCCTTTTCATACACGACCACCTCGGCGCGGTCGATGCCCTTGTCGTGGCCGTACTTGCGGGCAATCTTCAGCGCAGCCTCGTTGGCTTCCAGGCCCGAGTTGCAGAAGAAGACGTTGGTCATGCCCGAGCGCTCGACCAGCAAGCGGGCGAGTTCTTCCTGCAGCGGCACCTGGTAGTAGTTGCAGCAGTGGATCATCTTCTCGATCTGATCCTGCAGGGCGGGGACCAGCTTGGGGTGCTTGTGGCCCAGCGTGTTGACGGCGATGCCCGAGAGCGCATCCAGATAACGTCGCCCCTCGGTGTCCCAGACGCGAACGCCTTCGCCATGCGACAGGGCAATGGCTAAGCGGCCGTAGGTGGGCATCACATGGGGCATCGACACGGGAGCAGTCATGGCAACGGGTTCTCAGGTTCAAGGGCGAAAAGAAAAATGGCGCAGCAGGCACTGCGCCAAAGCACATTCTATGTAAAAGGCGCGCAGGCTGGAATCGGGGGGCGGCAGGTGCACCAGCGATTTCCGTGTTCGGGCGTGTGTCAAGCGTGCCCTAGTTCAGGGCGAGGGCTCTTGGCACCAAAGTTGCGTCAATCCACCGGTTTGGCGACAATGGAGTACTGTCACGCATGGAACCGCGCACTGAGGCCGTGTCCATCACCAAGTTGCCAGACCAGGGCTACCCGCTCCAGTCGGCGCTTGTTCCCCGCAGCCGCCAGACACAATCTGTCGCTGCGCCTGTCAATTTACCCATTGCACAGCCCGTCGGAAGCGCTACCGTGTCGGCGACCCCTACATCCTCTCTCCCCACCCCCTCCAAACCGCGCGAGATCTTCATCCAAGGCATCACGAGCCAAGGCCGCCCCTTTCGCCCCAGCGACTGGGCCGAGCGGCTGGCTGGTGCCATGTCCAGTTTCCGGCCAGGCGGCGCGGCGATGGGCAAGATGGCGCACATCGGCTACTCGCCGTATTGCGTGCCCACCAGCATGGGCAATGTGAAGTGCGTGGTCGTCAACGAAGCCCTGCGCGACATCGAACCCATGGCCTGGGACTTCGTCATGAATTTCGCGCGTGACAACGATTTGCAGGTGGTGGAAGCCTGCCTGCTGCCAGATCCGCCTCGTTGAACACAACAGGCGGTGCGTCCAAGCAGAGCGCCCGCCTCACCCTCATGGGGATAGTGTCGCCCGCTCGTCGTCGATGGCCTTTTTCACCTCTACGTAGAAAGCGTCACGGGCTGCCATGGCCTGCTTGTCACGCGCGCCGCCTGCCCAGTTGGCGTTGGACACGATCACCAGCTTGCGTTGGGGATCGATGAAGATGCCTTGGCCAAAAATGCCCCGTGCTGCAAAGCTGCCGTCGTCGTAGGTCCACCACTGGTAACCGTAGCCGCGCCCGGCTTGGCCGATCTCGGTACGTTTGGTGGTGGCTTCGTCCCACCAGCCGTCGGGCACGATGCTCTGGCCCTTGGCCTTGGCGCCGTTCAGGATGAACAGGCCCAGGCGGGCGTAGTCACGCGGCGAGGCTTGCACGCAGCATCCGCCAATCTCTTTGCCAGTCTTGCTCAGCAGCCAGGTGGCTTGCTGCTCCATGCCGGCGGGGCCCCACACTTTTTCGGCGAGGTAGGCGGCCAGGGACTTTCCGGTTGCCCGTTGCACCAGGGTGCCCACCAGATTGGTTTCGCCTGTGCTGTAGAGCCAGCGGGTTCCCGCCGGTACCTCGCGGGGCAGCTTGCGCATGTAGCTCACCAGCGCTTCCATGCCGTCTTCGGGCTGGTGCTTGTTGAACTTCGCCACGTCCGAGTTGGGGTCGGCGTAGTCTTCGCTCCACTTGACGCCCGATGTCATGGTCAGCAGTTGCCGCACGCTCACGTCGTCGTAGGCGGAGCCCTTAAGTTCGGGAATGTAGATGCTGACCTTGTCGTCCAGGCTCTTGATTAAACCGTCCTTCACCGCCGCGCCTACCAGCGTGGAGGTGAAGGACTTGGCCACCGAGAAGCTGGTCCAGCGCCCGGTGCCATCAAAGCCCAGTCCATAGTGCTCCAGGCGCAGTTTGCCGTCCTGAACCACCAGCAGGGCGGCACTGCGCTGGCCCGCCATGTAGGCGTCCACGTCGCTCTTGAGCTTGAGCGGTGCCCCCTTGGGCAGGCTTGTGGGCGCGCCACTGGCGGGTACCACGTTCGACTTGGCCAGCAGAGGGATGCGGTCCAGCGCACGGAAGGCCGCGTCGCGCTGAGGGATCGTCCAGAACAGCACATCGCGGTTGGTCGGCATCGTGGCCAGCAGTCCCCGCGTCTCCTTGTCCAGGCTGAACCAGCCGCCCGCGGCGGCGGCCCCCAGAACGACCAGGGTGCTCAGTGCCACTTTCTTCAACGCCATGTATGTTTTCTCTTGTGTGGGGAAAATGCGGCCTTCGGCATGAGGGCTCGGTGAAGCGAGGCCGCTGGGCAGTGGCTGTGTGGGCTCAAGCGCCGCGCCGTATTTCGGCCACCAGCGGCCCGCGACTTCCAGGTGCTGGAAGGGATCGCGTTGGCAGAGGGCTTGCAAATCAGGGTGACGCTGGGCGATCACGATGGCATGCAGTCTAGCGGGACAGTCCTCTGTCGAGATGCCAGAAAAGTCTTAGATTTCGGGCCAGGCTTGGCCAGCGTTGCCCAGATCCATTGCGCCCGCCACACTGGGCAGTGAGGGGTTACCCGGGTTTTGTTGTCTTGAGCTGATCCAGGCCTCGGCGGCGGGTGCTCAAAGTGTCAGGGCAAGGCCTTCACAAAGCCTTTGACTGCGCCGATGTCGAGGCTGAGCAGACGCAAAAAAGCCCGCACGAAGCGGGCTTTTCAGTTTGGGCGAACCCAGATCAGGCGGCGATGGCCTTGATCTTGGCCGACAGGCGGCTCTTGTGGCGAGCGGCCTTGTTCTTGTGGAAGATGCCCTTGTCGGCGATCGAGTCGATCACGCTTTGTGCGGTCTTGAAAGCGTCAGAGGCCTTGGCCTTGTCGCCGGCTTGAACAGCCTTCAGCACGCCCTTGATGGCGGTGCGGAACTTCGAGCGCAGCGCCGAGTTGGCAGCGTTCAGTTTGACGTCTTGACGAGCGCGCTTGCGGCCCGAAGCAATACGGACGGTCTTTTTGGCTTTGGATGCAGATGCCATGATTTTCGAGCCCTGCGAATGCCTGACCTGCCAGTCAAACTGACAGTCAATTCGCACCCAACAGGGCTAAGTTGGTTGGAAAACCGGAGATTATAGCCTGCTTGAGCGGGCCTGCCAAGTCAGAGGCGGGGCACTTCCTATAATGCCCGGATGAGTTTGCTGAAATCCGCGTCCATTGTTTCCCTGCTGACCCTGGCGTCACGCATCACCGGTCTGGTTCGGGAGTTGCTGATCGCGGCGGCTTTTGGCGCCAGCGCCACCACCGACGCCTTCAACGTGGCTTTTCGCATTCCGAATTTGCTGCGCAGGCTGTTCGCAGAAGGGGCGTTCTCGCAAGCCTTTGTGCCCATCCTGGCCGAAAGCCGTGCCAAGAATGGCGACCAGGCCACGCATGACCTGGTCAATGCGGTCGGCACCGTGTTGTTCGGTGTGCTGTCCATCGTGTGCGTGCTGGGCGTGGTTGGCGCGCCTTTCGTGGTCTGGGCCATGGCCTCCGGCCTGAAGGAAAGCGGGGGCTTTGACGCCGCCGTGGTCATGACGCGCTGGATGTTTCCCTACATCGGCTTCATGTCGCTGGTGGCGCTGAGCGCGGGCATCCTCAACACCTGGAGCCGTTTCGCCGTGCCGGCCGTCACGCCGGTGCTGCTCAACCTGTCGGTGATCGGGGCGGCCATCTTTGTGGCGCCGCTGTTCAAGTCGCATGGCGTCGAGCCGGTGTTTGCGCTGGCGGTGGGCGTGATGATCGGGGGCGCCTTGCAACTGGGCGTGCAGGTGCCAGCCTTGCTCAAGATCGGGATGATTCCCCGCGTCGGCCTGACCTTGGCGGCCTGGCGCAAGGCGCGCGCGCACCCCGGCGTGGGCCGCATCCTGCGCCAGATGGCGCCGGCGGTGCTGGGCGTGTCGGTGTCGCAGGTGTCTTTGCTGGTCAACACGCAGATCGCCTCGCACCTGGGGGCCGGGGCCGTGTCCTGGCTGACCTATGCCGACCGCCTGATGGAGTTCCCCACCGCCATGCTGGGCGTGGCGCTGGGCGTGGTCTTGTTGCCGCAGCTGTCACGTGCGCAGGCCAGCGGTGACGAGGTGCAGTTCTCTGCCTTGCTGGACCGCGGGCTGCGTCTGGTGCTGCTGCTGGCCTTGCCGTGTGCGGTGGCCTTGCTTGTGTTTGCCAAGCCCCTGGTGGCGGTGCTCTACCACTACGGCCACTTCAACCCCAATGACGTCAAGCAGACGGTGCTGGCGCTGTCCTGCTATGGCGTGGGCCTGATGGGCCTGATCGGGGTGAAGGTGCTGGCACCAGGCTTTTATGCCACGCAGGACATCAAGACCCCCGTGCGCATCGGGATCGCCGTGCTGGTGATCACACAGATCTTCAACGCCATCTTCGTGCCGTATCTGGGGCACGCCGGTTTGGCGCTGTCCATCGGCCTGGGCTCGCTGGTCAATGCGGGCTGGCTGTTGACCGGACTGCGCAAGGCCGGGCGTTATCGTCCCTCGCCGGGTTGGGCCGGCTTTGGTTTGAGGGTGGTGGTGGCCACGGCCTTGCTGGGCGTGGGCCTGTGGCTGGCGGCCGAGCACATCGACTGGATCGGTCTGCACGCCCATGTCTTCCTGCGCATCGGGGCGCTGGCGGCCTGCATGGTGGGTGCGGCCGTGGTGTATTTCGGCACCCTGATGGCCTCGGGCCTGAACCTGCGGCAGGCGATCAAGGGCTGAGCTGGCGGGCCTTTGCGCGGCGCCGTTGCGGGCTCAATGTGGGCTCAGATCGACACCTTGAACTGCACGAAGCTGCGGCGAGGCGCCTGGAGCCCGTAGCTTGGCAGGAAAACGGGCCGGTCTCCCTCGATCGACTGGTAGGTGAAGGACAACTCGGCCAAGCCGTCGCGGACCCGGAAGGGGTAGGCCAGGCGCACATCGGTACGCCGTGACACGGGCTGCCAGTCGCGATTGTCGTGCCAGGACATGCCGCCCAGGAACTGGTGGATCAGCGTGAAATCCATGCCACCAGGCAGGTGCTGGAACCAGGCCAGGGTGGTGGCGTGTTCGGGGGGCTGGCGCTCTTGCGTGAGGTTGTAGTACTCGTTTTGCCAGATCAGGTGTTCAAAGCTCTGGTTCAGCCAGACCTCGCCACCGTCGATGGGCCGCCAGCGCAACTGCGCCTCGATGCCAACGAGTTCGAAGCCGGGCGCATTGGTGAAGTCCTTGAGCCGGTTGCCGGAGTACGGCAGCGACACCGTTGTCTCATATTCGCTGTTGCGGATGATGGTGTTCATGCGCTCGCGGTAGGCGCGCACATCCAGGTTGACCTGGCTGGCCGGGAAACGGCCCAGGTAACCGATCTCCTGGCTGTGCAGCCGTTCCGGATCGACGTCGCCGCGGGCTTTCCAGGTTCTGGCCAGCAGCATGCCGTTGAAGTCATAGCGCATGTCGCCGAAGTACTCGAACAAGCTTGGCGAGCGGACCGAATCGGTGATGCCGGCGCGCAAGGTGTGCTCCGGGCTGATGAGCCAGTTCACCATCAGCCGCGGGGCCGCATACTCGCCAGCCAGGCTGTGCTGGCCCAGGAAGAGCCCGCCGTTGAGCAGCCATTGCGGCGTGGCGCGCCACTCCACGGTGCCGAAGAGGCGTTCTTCGTGGAAGCTCTCTGCGCCTGTGGTGGAGAACAGTACCGGCGAGTTGGCCTGCTCCTCCTTGTAGCCCGCGCCGATCACGCTCCGCAGGGTCGGGCTCAGCGTGACCTTGTATTGCAGTTCGGCGTTGTTGCGGTAGCCAGTGCCGCTGTAGTCGATCATGACAACGGGCAGCGGTGCAAACGGGGCGACGTCCTGCCTCCACTCCTGCGCGTGGTTGGCTGACAGTTGCAGCTCGCCTGATCCAGATAGCTGGCGTCGCCATTGGGCGTTGAGGTAGCTGTCGCGGGAGCGGATGGTTCGCAGCGGGTTCATCACCTCGGTCGCAAAGCCATCGCCGGCGTCCAGGTGGTTGGTGCCTGCCTCGATCAGGATGTCGTCATCCGCACCCGGTTTGATGTCGACGCGCATGTCCAGCAGGCTCAGGTGCCGGTCGTCATGGGCATGCAGGTAACCCTCATCGCGTTGCTCCCCGGCAGAGAGCCGGAAGCTGAGTGGCCCTTGGGTGCCTCCGACTTGAAGCCGGCGATCCTGAATGCCGTTGTTGCCCGTCGTGACGCTCGCTTCAGCCTTGGGCACATCCGCGCTGTGGCGGGTGATGATGTTGATGACGCCGAACATGGCGTTGGCCCCATAGGCGGCGGAGTTGGCGCCACGCAGCACCTCGATGCGCTCGATGTCTTCGAGCATCACATCCATCATGCCCCGATGGGTGTCACCCACGGACAGGGATGAATAGACGGGTCGCCCATCAATGAGCACGAGGTTGCGCGAGCCATAGTCATCCAGTGGGATGTGGTAGGCCGCCACCGGGTTGGCGCCATTCCAACCGCTGGCCATGTAGCCCGGCACCAGTCGCAGCACGTCTGCCAGCGTGCGGCCCCCCGACATGAGGATCGTCTTGCGGTCGATCACCGTCATGGCGCCCGGCGCCTCGTTGAGCGGCTGCTTGAGCCGACTGGCCGTGAGCACGATCGGCACATTGGCGAAATCGTCGTCCTCGGCTGAGGTGGGTATGTCTTGTGCCTGTGCTGTGCCCAAACACGCAAGTGCGAGACAGCCACTTAGAAATTGGGTTGGAAACAATGCGCGAAACATGATCGGGTTGGGTAGATCGGTCGTGAAGCGGGGTCAGTTCAGGTTGCGGATGATCTCCATGGCTTCCTCCACGCGCTCGACAGCGTGGATGGTCAGGCCCTCGATGGGCTTCTTGGGTGCATTGGCCTTGGGCACCACCGCGATCGAGAAGCCCAGCTTGGCGGCTTCTTTCAGCCGGTCCTGGCCACGTGGGGCAGGGCGCACCTCGCCGGCCAGGCCCACTTCACCAAAGGCGATGAAGCCCTTGGGCAAGGGGCGGCCACGCAGGCTGCTCTGGATGGCCAGCAGCACGGCCAGGTCGGCGGCCGGCTCGCTGATGCGCACGCCACCCACGGCGTTCACGAACACGTCCTGATCAAAGCAGGCCATGCCCGCGTGGCGGTGCAGCACCGCCAGCAACATGGCCAGGCGGTCACGCTCCAGGCCCACGCTCAGGCGGCGCGGGCTGGGGCCGCCCGCGTCCACCAAGGCCTGGATCTCGACCAGCAAGGGGCGCGTGCCTTCCAGCGTCACCAGCACGCAGGAGCCGGGCACCGGTTCGCTGTGCGTGGACAGGAAGATGGCGCTGGGGTTGCTCACCCCCTTGAGGCCCTTGTCCGTCATGGCGAACACGCCGATTTCGTTGACCGCGCCAAAGCGGTTCTTGATGGCGCGGATCAGGCGGAAGCTGCTGTGGGTGTCGCCTTCAAAGTAGAGCACCGTGTCCACAATGTGTTCCAGCACGCGCGGGCCGGCCAGCGTGCCGTCCTTGGTGACATGACCCACGAGGATCATCGTGCAGCCGCTGGATTTGGCCACGCGCGTCAGGTGCGCCGCGCATTCACGCACCTGGGCCACCGAGCCGGGCGCCGAGGTGAGCTGATCCGAGAACACGGTCTGGATGGAGTCGATCACGCAGAAGGATGGCTTTTCGGCGTTCAGTGTGGCGATGATGTTTTCCAGCTGGATCTCGGCCTGCACGCGCACGTGGCTGCCATCCAGCCCCAGCCTTTGCGCACGCAGGGCGACCTGGGCGCCGCTTTCTTCGCCCGTGACGTACAGCACGGGCATCTGGCGGGACAAGGCGTCCAGCGCTTGCAGCAGCAAGGTGGATTTGCCGATGCCGGGGTCGCCACCAATCAGCACGACGCCACCGGCCACGATGCCGCCTCCGAGCACGCGGTCAAGTTCCTCCAGGCTGGTGGGGGTGCGTGAGACGTCGGCTGCCTCGATCTCGGACAACGTGGTGACCGGTTGCGCGGCGTTCAGCCCACGAGCCAGCGCCTGCATGCGGTTCTTGCCCGCGGCTGGTTCGGCACGTGTCTCTTCCAGTGTGTTCCAGGCGTTGCAGCTGGGGCATTTGCCCAGCCACTTCGGGCTGATGCCCCCACATTCGCTGCAGGTGTAGACGGTTTTTTCCTTGGCCATGCCGCCATTGTCGGGCATGGCCCGGTCGCCCTCCGTCCGCGATCAGTCCATCATCAGGCCGGCGACTGGCCGCTCTCGGCCTGAATGGCCTTGAAGCGCTGTTCCAGCTCCTGGCGCAACTGGCGGCGCAGCTTGGCTGCGTTGAAGCGGCGCACCTCATCTGGTGTGCCGGGCGTCAGCGGTGTCACGGGCGTGGGCTTGGAGGCGTCGTCCACCGCCACCATCGTGAAGAAGCAGCTCTGGGCGTGCCGCACCACCTGCGTGCGGATGTTCTCGGCGATCACCTTGATGCCGATCTCCATGGACGAGGTGCCCGTGTAGTTGACCGAGGCCAGGAAGGTGACCAGTTCGCCCACGTGGATGGGCTGGCGGAAGGTGACCTGGTCCACGGACAGGGTTACCACATAACAACCGGCATAGCGGCTGGCGCAGGCGTAGGCCACCTGGTCCAGCAACTTGAGGATAGTGCCCCCATGCACATTGCCCGAGAAGTTGGCCATGTCCGGTGTCATCAGCACCGTCATGCGCAATTGGTGGCGTTGGTGGTCGATATCCATGTGTCGTTCCGCGGCGATGTCCATTGTTGTGCAAGCAATCAAAAAGCACCAGTCAGACGCAAGTTGTGTGCCGAACTGGTGCCTGATGGCGTATCGCGTGCGCCATTTTGGTGGCTGAAAAAATCAGGGGTAGGGGTGATTGAGCACCTGAACGGGCACGCGGGGCGACACCGCGCACATCAGCTCATAGCCGATGGTGCCGCAGTGGTGGGCCACTTCGTCAATGGACAACTGCGCGGCATGGTCGCCATGGTGCGGCGCGATGCCCCACAAGGTCACCGGGCTGCCCATCTGGGCTTCGGGCAGGTGGCTCAGGTCCACGCACATCATGTCCATGGAGACACGGCCGACCAGGCCGGTGCGTTGCCCATCCACCAGCACGGGGGTGCCGTCCGGTGCGTGCCGTGGGTAGCCGTCTGCATAACCGCAGGCGACCGCGCCGATGCGCATGGGCTTGTCGGCCTTGAAGCGGCTGCCGTAGCCCACGGTGTCGCCGGCTTCCAGGTGCTGGATGCCGATGATCTTCGATTGCAGCGTCATCGCGGGCTTGAGGCCCCAGTGCGTGGCGTCGTGCTCGGGGTAGTCGGGAGCGGCACCGTACAACATCACGCCGGGGCGCACCCAGTCGCCACGCACGGCAGGGTCGCTGGCGTAACGCAAGGTGCCGGCGCTGTTGCACAGGCTGCGCTCGCCGCTGAGGTCGCCCGCGTGTTGCTGGAACACCGCGAGCTGGTGCGCGATGCCGCGGGGGCTGTCAGCATCCGAAAAATGCGTCATCAGCGAGATCTCGTCCACCTGGGTCAGCGCACTCAGTCGGGCCCAGGCGCTGCGGAAGGCGTGTGGCTTGAAGCCCAGGCGGTTCATGCCCGTGTTCATCTTGAGGAAGACACGGTGTGGCCATTCAGTCTTGTGGGCGGCCAGCCAGTCGATCTGTTCGTCGCAGTGCACCACATGCCACAGGCCCAGGCGCGAACACCATTCCAGGTCGCGGGCGTCGAACACGCCCTCGAGCAGCAGGATGGGGCCGCGCCAGTCGAGCTCGCGCAATTTTTGCGCCTCGGCGATGTCCAGCAGGGCAAAACCATCGGCGGCGCGCAGCCCTTCATAGACGCGCTGGAGCCCATGCCCATAACCGTTGGCCTTGACGACGGCCCAGACGCTGGCGTCGGGGGCGCATTCGCGGGCGCGCTGCAGGTTGTGGTGGAGGGCGTCGAGGTGGATCAGGGCTTCAAGCGGGCGCGGCATGGGTGTCATTTTGCCAGCCTCGCCAAGTCGGGCTTGCCTGGCCCCTGTTTGCGTGGCGGCGAGGCAGGAATCCCGGCGTGCATCGGCAAGCTGTCAGGGCGCCGTGCTATAACCGGCGGCCTTTGATGTGATCAACGAGATTTTGGCGCGGACATGTCTATCAGGCAGGATTTGAATCGACCAGATATGAACCTTCCCGACGACGCTCGCGCATGAAAAAAGGCTTTTTCACGATCATGGCGGCGCAGTTTTTCAGCTCGCTGGCCGACAACGCCTTGCTGGTTGGCGCGATTGAACTGCTGAAAACCAACAACGCGCCCGCCTGGCAGATGCCGTTTCTGGCACCCATGTTCGCGCTGTTCTATGTGGTGCTGGCGCCCTTTGTCGGGGCGTTCGCGGACGCCCTGCCCAAGGGCAAGGTCATGTTCCTGTCCAACAGCATCAAGGTCATCGGTTGCCTGCTGATGCTGTTCGGGTTGCACCCCCTGCTGGCATATGCCGTGGTGGGCCTGGGTGCGGCGGCTTACTCGCCGGCCAAGTACGGCATCCTGACTGAGCTGCTGCCGCCTTCCCAACTGGTGAAGGCCAATGGCTGGATCGAGGGGCTGACGGTGGCCTCCATCATCCTGGGTGTGCTGCTGGGTGGCCAACTGGTTGGCGTCAAGCTCTCATCCATCTTGTTGGGCTTTGATTTCCCGGTGATCGACACAGGGGTGACCCAGCCCTGGCAGGCGGCGGTGTCCTCCATGATCGTGCTGTACATGATCGCGGCCCTGTTCAACCTGCGCATCCCGCGCACGGACGCGGTGCTGCAACCCATGAGCGGCAACCTGATGGAGTTGCTGCGCGACTTCTGGCAGTGCAACTCCCGCCTGTGGAAAGACAAGCTGGGGCAGATCTCGCTGGCCAGCACGACCCTGGTGTGGGGCGTGTCGGGCAATATGCGCGTCATCGTGTTCCCCTGGGCGGCCGCTGCGCTGGGCTATTCGACGACGCAGGCCTCTTCGCTGGCCGGGGTGGTGGTGCTGGGCACGGCGGTGAGCGCTGTGGTGGCATCGGTCTCGATGCGGCTGGATCTGGCGACCAAACTCATTCCCCTGGGTGTCCTCATGGGCGTGCTGATGCTGGGCTTGAACGTCATCACCAGCCTGACGATGGCCGTGCCCTTCCTGATCTTGCTGGGCGCCACGGTGGGTTACCTGGTGGTGCCGATGAACGCCTTGCTGCAACACCGCGGCCACAACCTGATGGGGGCTGGGCGCTCGATTGCCGTGCAGAACTTCAACGAGCAGGCCTGCATCCTGGCGCTGGGCGGGCTGTACGCGGGCGCCACGTCCATGGGTTTGTCGGCCTTCGGGGCGATCACGGTGTTTGGCCTGGTGGTGGCCTCGGTCATGGGCCTGGTGGGCCTGTGGCACCGCCGCAATACCATCGTGTACAAGGCCGAGGTTGATCAGTTGATGGCCCTGGCGCGCAGCGACGGGCATCACCACTGATCACGGCTGGCAACACAGATTTACAAAGTCAGGTCGGCCAAAAGGGCCGCTGACCCGTTGAGAGCTCACAAGGAGACTCTCATGAACACCACCTCTCGTTTTGCGACCCTGTCCCGTCTGGCCCTCGTGGCTGGCTTTGTGGCGGCTGCGGCCAATGCCCATGCAGGCGGTGGCGTGTACTGGGCGGTGAACGTCAACGCACCTGTGCAGGGCATGGGTTATGTGTCGACGGCAGTTTCCAACACGCGCTACGGCGTGTATGCGCCGGCGCCCGTGGTGTATGCGCCCGCCCCGGTTGTGTATGCCCCTCCGGCCGTCGTGGTTCAGCCGCGCCCCGTGTATGCGCCAGCACCTGTGGTGGTCTACCAGGAGCCGCGTCGATGTGAGCCTCGTGGCCCTTGGGCCTGGGGCTGGCGTCGCCACCACCATCATCATGACGAAGACCGCTATGCCTGGAACGATGGCCCGCGTGGCGACCAGCGCATGATGGTGCCTCGCGATGGTTACGAGCGTGACGATGGTGACCGCGGCTGGCGTCGGGGGCGCTGATCGGGTTGACCAGTGTGGGCTCGTGAGCCTCAGCGGCGGCGGTTGTTTGCGCCACCCAGGATCGAGCCCAGCACGCCGCGGATGATCTCTCGGCCCATGGTCGAGCCGATGGTGCGCGCGGCCGATTTGGCCACCGTTTCCAGAATCGAGTCCTTGCGGCCACTGCCTTTGAGCAGCCCGTCGGTGATGTCGCCCAGCCAGCCACCGGTGGTCGCGCCCGCTGCGCCCCTGGCCGCATCGGTGGCGCCGCCCTTCATGGCCTCGGCCGCCTCTTCACGCATGGATTTCGGCTCGCCCTGGCCAGCTTGCGCGCTGGTGGGGGAGGCCGCCGCACGGCCCTTGAGCTTTTCGTAGGCCGAGTCCCGGTCCACGGTCTTTTCGTACACGCCGGCCACCAGCGAATTGGCCAGCAAGGCCTGGCGCTGCTCGGGCATGATCGGGCCGATCTGGCTGCCCGGAGGCAACACGAACACGCGTTCTGTGACGCTGGGGCGCCCCTTGTCGTCCAGCAGGCTGACCAGGGCCTCGCCCACGGCCAACTCGGTGATGGCGGTTTCGATGTCCAGGCCAGGTTTGGCCCGCATGGTTTCTGCGGCAGATTTGACGGCCTTCTGATCCCGTGGCGTGAAGGCGCGCAAGGCGTGTTGCACGCGGTTGCCCAACTGGCCGAGCACGGTGTCGGGCACGTCCAGCGGGTTCTGGGTCACGAAGTAGACGCCCACACCCTTGGAGCGCACCAGGCGCACGACCAGCTCGATGCGCTCGACCAGGGCCGATGGCGCGTCCTTGAACAGCAGGTGGGCCTCGTCAAAGAAGAAGACCAGCTTGGGTTTGTCCAGGTCGCCCACCTCGGGCAGGGTCTCGAACAACTCCGACAGCATCCACAGCAGGAAGGTGGCGTACAGACGGGGCGCGTTCATCAGCTTGTCGGCGGCCAGGATGTTGATGACACCCTTGCCGTCCACGGTCTGCATGAAGTCGCCGATGTTGAGCATGGGCTCGCCAAAGAACTTGTCGCCGCCTTGCTCCTCGATCTGCAGCAGGCCGCGCTGGATGGCGCCCACGCTGGCCGCGCTGATGTTGCCGTACTCGGTGGTGAACTGGCTGGCGTTGTCGCCCACATGCTGGAGCATGGCGCGCAGGTCCTTGAGGTCGAGCAGCAAGAGGCCGTTGTCGTCGGCGATCTTGAACACCAGTTGCAGCACGCCTTGCTGGGTGTCGTTCAGATTGAGCATGCGCGACAGCAGCAGCGGCCCCATGTCCGACACCGTGGCGCGCACCGGGTGGCCTTGCTCGCCGAACACGTCCCACAGCGTGGTGGGGCAGGCCAGCGGTTCGGGCTTGTCCAGGCCGCGTTCAGCCAGGATGCCGGCCAGCTTGGGTGACACGACGCCGGTTTGCGAGATCCCGGTCAGGTCGCCCTTGATGTCGGCCATGAAGACGGGCACCCCCGTTTGGGACAGGCTTTCTGCCAGGGATTGCAGCGTGATCGTCTTGCCGGTACCCGTGGCGCCGGTGATCAGGCCATGGCGGTTGGCCAGGGCCGGCAGCAGGTGGCATTCGGTGTCTTTGTTCCGGGCAAGCAGGATGGGATCAGCCATGGTGGTGGGGCGTCTGAAAGGGTGTCGAGCGGGTGCCGGACGGGTGAAAAACGGACAAGCGGACCATTCTGAGCAGAACCTGATCAGGGTCAACCCGGCCGAAAGGTAAAATCACAGTATCACTCAGCTTTTGCTGAGCATTTTTTGTGCGCGCACCGGACTTGTGCCGGGGCGCGTTCTGTCGTTCAAAAACAGACTATTACCCGGAGCAACTCGCCATGGCCGGTCATTCCAAGTGGGCCAATATCCAACACCGCAAGGGTCGTCAGGACGAAAAACGCGGCAAGGTATGGACCCGCATCACGCGTGAAATCATCGTGGCGGCCCGCGCTGGCGGTGCCGACATCAACATGAACCCGCGTCTGCGCCTGGCCATCGACAAGGCGAAGGCCGCGAACATGCCTGCCGACAACATCAAGCGCAACGTGGACAAGGCCACGGGCAATCTGGATGGGGTCACTTACGAAGAAGTACGCTACGAGGGCTATGGCATAGGGGGGGCGGCCGTCATCGTGGACTGCATGACCGACAACCGTGTGCGCACGGTGGCTGAAGTGCGCCATGCCTTCAGCAAGCACGGCGGCAACCTGGGCACGGAAGGCTCGGTGGCCTTCCAGTTCAAGCACGTGGGCCAACTGCTGTTTGCGCCCGGCGTGAATGAAGACAAGGTCATGGAAGTGGCCCTGGAGGCCGGTGCCGACGACGTGGTCACCCACGAAGATGGCTCCATCGAAGTACTGAGCTCCCCGGCTGATTTTGAAGCTGTGAAGAACGCCCTCGAAGGCGCTGGCATGAAACCTGAAATGGCTGAAGTGACCATGCGCGCCGAGAACACCATCGAGCTGACGGGCGACGACGCCGCCCGGATGCAGAAACTGCTGGACGTGCTGGAAGACCTGGACGACGTCCAGGACGTGTTCCATAACGCCGAACTGGCGCCGAACTGACGGCCGAACTGAATTGAGCAACACATGAATATTCTTGTCATTGGTTCGGGCGGCCGCGAGCATGCCCTGGCCTGGAAGCTGGCCCAGTCACCCAAGGCCACCAAGGTCTACGTTGCCCCAGGCAATGGCGGCACGGCACGTGATCCGCACCTGGTCAATGTGCCCATCACCGATGTGAAAGCGCTGGCCGACTTCGCCCAGGACAACAAGATCAGCCTGACCGTGGTGGGACCCGAGGCCCCGCTGGCTGCCGGTGTGGTGGACGAGTTCCGCGCGCGTGGCATGCGCATCTTTGGCCCCACCCAAAAGGCCGCCCAGCTGGAAAGCTCCAAGGCATTTGCCAAGGACTTCATGAAGCGCCATGGCATCCCCACGGCGTTTTACGAGACCTTCACCGATGCGGCGGCGGCCCACGCTTTCGTGGACAAGCATGGCGCCCCCATCGTGATCAAGGCCGATGGCCTGGCTGCAGGCAAGGGCGTGGTCGTGGCCATGACGCTGGACGAAGCACACCAGGCCGTGGACTGGATGCTTCCTCAGGACGGTGGGGACAACAAGCTGGGCGTGCAGCACAACGCCGGTGGCGCTCGTGTCGTGATCGAAGAGTTCCTGGAAGGCGAAGAAGCCAGCTTCATCGTGCTGGCCGACGGCAAGAATGTGGCCGTGCTGGCCACCAGCCAGGACCACAAACGCCTGCTGGACGCTGACGCCGGCCCCAACACCGGTGGCATGGGCGCTTATTCGCCTGCCCCGGTGGTGACGCCCAATGTGCACGCCAAGGCCATGCACGAGATCATCAACCCGACCCTGGCCGGCATGGCCAAGGACGGCATCCCCTTCACCGGCTTCCTGTATGCCGGCCTGATGATCGACGCCAACGGCAACCCCAAGACGCTGGAGTTCAACTGCCGCATGGGTGACCCCGAGACCCAGCCCATCATGATGCGCCTCAAGAGCGACCTGATCGACGTCTTCATGGCCGCCACCGACGGCACGCTGGACCAGGTCGAGCTGCAATGGGACCGTCGCTTTGCGCTGGGCGTGGTGATGGCCGCTGGTGGCTACCCGCTGGACCCGAAGAAGGGCGACGTGATCACCGGCCTGCCTGCCGAAGCCGATGACGCCATGGTCTTCCATGCCGGCACGACCATGGGTGATGACGGCCAGGTGCGCACCAGTGGTGGCCGCGTACTGTGTGTGACTGCACTGGGCGAGTCAGCCAAGCTGGCGCAGCAGCGTGCGTATGACTACATGCGCGGCATCCAGTTCGACGGCATGCAGTTCCGTACCGACATCGGCTGGCGTGCCATCAAAGCGCGTTGATCTGGCCTTTAACCATACGCCTTCATGAGCACCACCCCCGCCTTGAACACCGACGCCGTTCGCCAGTACCTGCTGGACCTGCAAGACCGCATCGTGGCCGCCTTCGAAACCGAAGACGGCACGCCCTTCGTGAGGGATGCCTGGGTGCGTGGCCCGCAGGAACGCCTGCAGGGTGATGGCTGTTCGCGGCTGGTGGAAGAGGGCACCGTGCTGGAGCGCGGCGGCTGCAACTTCTCGCACGTGAAGGGCCCGAGCCTGCCGCCTTCGGCCACGCAGCACCGCCCCGAGCTGGCCGGTTGCCCGTTCGAGGCCATGGGCGTGTCGCTGGTCTTCCACCCGCGCAACCCCTACGCGCCCACCGTGCACATGAACGTGCGCATGCTGGCGGCCCACAAGCCCGACGGCTCGGTGGTGGCCTGGTTCGGCGGTGGCATGGACCTCACGCCCTACTACGGCCAGGAAGAGGACGCCCGCCACTTTCACCAGGTCTGCCAGGACGCGCTGGCGCCTTTTGGCGACGACAAGTACCCGCGCTTCAAGAAATGGTGCGACGAGTACTTCTTCCTCAAGCACCGCAACGAGGCGCGCGGCGTGGGCGGCATCTTCTTTGACGACTTCTCCGAACTGGGCTTTGAAGGCGGGTTCGCCATGATCCGCTCGGTGGGTGACGCCTTCACGCAAGCCTATCTGCCCATCCTGCAGCGCCGCCGTGGCCTGCCTTATGGCGAGCGCGAGCGTGACTTCCAGGCCTATCGCCGCGGTCGTTATGTCGAGTTCAACCTGGTGTGGGACCGCGGCACGCTGTTTGGCCTGCAGTCCGGTGGCCGCACCGAAAGCATCCTGATGTCGATGCCGCCCATCGTGAAGTGGCGCTACGACTGGCACCCCGAGCCTGGCAGCGCCGAAGCCCGGCTGTATTCCGACTTCCTGCCCGCGCGGGATTGGGTCTGAGGTCGTTTGTTGACATCGTCTTCTCCAACCCCTGATCGCGCCGCGCGCCGCGTGGGCCTGATGGGGGGTAGTTTCGATCCCGTCCACCGTGCCCATGTCGAGCTGGCAGAAACCGCCTTGCGGCATCTGCACCTGGATGAGGTGCGCTGGATCCCGGTCGGGCAGCCCTGGCAGAAGACCAGGCAACTGGCCGCACCCAGGCACCGGCTGGCCATGGTGCAGGCGGCCACGGCCCATGAACCGCGTTTTGTGGTCGATGCCATCGAGCTGAACCGGGATGGCCCTTCATACACGCGGGACACGGTGCGGATGCTACAAACCGCATCCACCGAGCCAACTGACTGGTTCCTGATCATTGGCCAGGACCAGTACGCCAATTTCCCGACCTGGCAGGGCTGGCACGAATTGTTGCAAGCGCTGACGCTGGCCGTGGCCTGCAGAGGGCATGATCTGCCTGCTGCGCCCCAGGCGCTGGCGGGGCTTGCGTACCGTGTGGTGGAGCTGCCCATGCCGCCTTTGAATGTCTCTTCGACCGATATCCGCGCCCGGCTTGCCCGTGGCGAAGATCCTTTGACCCTCGCGCCAGAACTGGTGTCCGCACCGGTGGCGCGTTATATTGCAACCCATCAACTCTACGCCCCTGGTGGCGCCCCCCGCTGAATGGACATCCGTAAACTGCAACGCGCCATCGTCGATGGTCTGGAAGATGTCAAGGCCCAAGACATCGTCGTGTTCAACACCGAGCACCTCTCGCCTCTGTTCGAGCGGGTGATCATCGCAACCGGCTCTTCCAACCGTCAGACCAAGGCGCTGTCCTCCAGCGTGCGTCAGGCTGTCAAGGCGGCGGGCTTTCAGGTGATGCGCACCGAGGGCGAAGACAACGGTGAGTGGATCATCGTGGACTGCGCCGCTGCCGTCGTGCACATCATGCAACCGGCGATTCGCCAGTACTACCAGCTCGAAGAGATCTGGGGTGACAAGCCCGTGGCCATCAAGCTCAATGCGGGCAAGGTCGGTCTGGCCAAGGCTTCCGAGCCGGATGAAGACGACGCGCCCGTGAAGCCCAAGAAGGCCGCAGGCAAGACCACCGCTGCCAAGAAGGCCGCCACGACCTCGCCAAGCCGCAAGGTCGCTGCCAAGAAGGCGCCTGCTGCGAAGAAGGCCGCTGGCAAGGCTCCGGCTGCTGCACCGAAGGCACCGGCCAAGAAGGTGGTGGCCAAGAAAGTCGCCGCCAAGAAGGCCGCCAGCACCGTGAAGAAGATCGTGGTGAACGCGCCGGAGGCCAAGAAGGCACCGGCTCGCAAGGTCGCAGTCAAGAAGGTGGCGGCCAAAAAGGCGCCAGCCCGCAAGGTGGCCGTGAAGAAGGTGGCAGCCAAGAAGGCCGCCCCCAAGAAGTCGGCACGTTGATTTCACAGTCGACCTTGTTGCAGTACTGGTAAGGTCGTTGAGCCATGAAGCTCACTGTTGTCACCATTGGCCACCGCCTGCCGGATTGGGCAAACGAGGCGTGCGAGGACTACCTCAAGCGCTTCCCGCCTGACTGGAAGGTGGAGGTCAAGGCCCTCAAGGCCGAGCCGCGTGAAGGCAAGCCTGTGGCGGCCATCATGCAGGCCGAGGCTGTGCGCATGGAGGCGGCGTTGGAGCGCGGCGTGCGCCGGGTCATCCTGGATGAGCGTGGTTCGCGCCTGACCAGCGTGCAACTGGCCGAGCGCACCGAGGCCTGGCTGAACGATGGCCGCGATGTGGCGCTGATCATCGGCGGGGCCGACGGCATCGACCCTCAACTCAAGCAAACAGCGGACGAGGCCATACGCCTGTCCGACATGACCTTGCCGCATGCCCTGGCGCGTGTGCTCCTGCTGGAGCAGCTCTATCGTGCCTGGTCCTTGCGACACAACCATCCTTATCACCGTGCCTGATTTTCTCAAAAGACCGACGCTGCTCAGTGCATGGGTGGCGGTGGTGGTCTGGGTCTTGGCCTATGGTTTGCTCAAGGTGATCAGCCCGGATGGCCTGGACATCGACAGCGCCGAGCAGGTGTATTTTGCGCAGTCCTGGCAACTGGGCTATGGCACCCGTCAGCCACCGCTGTATACGTGGTTGCTCTTGTCGCTCAAACCGGCGCAGGTGTCCTGGGCACTGGCGCTGGAGTTCGGGCGCTACCTGTGCCTGCTGATCTGGCTGGGTGGCGTGCAGGCGCTGGCACGCGCTTGCGGGGCGGACCGTTCGGTTCAGGCCAAGGTCCTGCTGGCGCATCTGGGCTTGCTGCTGGCCATGTGGCGTGTGCATGACAGCCTGACGCACACGGTGCTGGCAGCGGGGATCACGATGTGGGCGTCTGTGGCCGCCGCACGCGCGCTGTCCCGGCCTGCCTGGTGGCCTGTGGTGGGGCTGCTCGCGGCCGTGGCCTGCCTGTCCAAGCTCAACGCGGCGCTGTGGTGCCTGTCCAGCCTGGTCTCCGCGTGGATCATCATCCTGCAGCCTTCGTTGCGTGCACAGCCGGCAGTCGATGGCGCGGGCCATGCGCCGGCACGAACCCACCTGCTGTGGATGCTGCTGGCCTTGCTGGTGTTCAGTGCCGCCATCGCGCCCTATGCCCATTGGTGGCTGACGCAACCCAGTGGTTCGGTCTCGCTGGCGCGTCGGGTCGTGGTGTCCGATGCGCACCTGCCGATGTGGAAGCCCATGGTGCGCGTGGTGCTGGGGGCCTTGGAGTACCTGCTGCTGGCGCCCTTGCTGCTGGCCTTGCTGGCCTGGCGCGTGCAATCGCCGCAAGACAAAGGCAGCACGATGCGCGCCGATGTCGGGCGCTGGCTGGGCTGGCAGACAACCTGTGGCCTGTCCATGCTCATTGTCATCATGATGGTGATGAAGGCCTCCCATTTCACGCCCCGCTGGTTGTGGCCGGTGATTCCTGGCACCACCGTCTGGATGTGTGTGAAAGCCTGGCAGATCCTGGATGGCGCTGATCGCCTGGCCGCCTGGCGTGCACGAGCCGTGTGGCTCACCTGGGCTCTGGTGGCCGTGACCATTGGCGCGTCGGCCCTGCGTTGGTGGGTGCCTGAGATCAATGCACAGCGTTGCAAGAGCTGCTGGACAGACCGGCCTGCCGAGCAGGTTTCTGCTGACCTGCACCAACGCTATGGCAGCCAGCCTCTGCGCATCATCACGGGGGACGACCACCTGGCCGGCATCCTGGCTCAGGTGGATGCCCGCGACAGCACCTGGACATCCAATTCGGTGGATTTGCCCCCGCCGGCAGATTTCGTGCGGGATCGCGGGCCTTGCGTGGCGGCCTGGATCACGATGGATCAAGTGCAAGCCATGCCCGACGGGTTGCGTGGCCTGGTGGGTGATGCCGCTGTTGGCGTGCCGCTTGCACAGGCCCGCCTGCCGATGCCGCGTGCGCCTCAGCGCGCGATGTGGCTGCTGTCCATGCCCCTGCCCGAGAGCGTGTGCAACAAGGCTCGGCAGTGACACCGCTCATGCCGTAGGATGTCGGCATGACCTCGCCCGCATTCACCGCCAGCCCCTGGCTTTACCTGGCTTCTCAAAGCCCACGCCGCCGACAACTGCTGGATCAGTTGGGCGTGCGCCATGAGTTGCTCTTGCCTGATCCGGACGAGGACGCCGAATCGCTCGAAACCGAGCGCCCGGGCGAATCCCCTGAGGACTACGTGCAGCGCGTGACGCTGGCCAAGTGGGAGGCGGCCGTGGCGCGCCGCGCGCGTCGCGCGGCCCAGGGGGGCTGGCTTGAGGCCCCGATCCTGTGCGCCGACACCACGGTGGCGCTGGGTAGCGAGATCCTGGGCAAGCCGGGTGACACGGCCCATGCGGCCGAGATGCTCGCCAGGTTGTCGGGGCAGTCGCACAAGGTCTTGACGGCGGTGGTCGTCAATGGCCAGTTGCGCTTGAGCGTGTCGCACGTGCAATGGCGTGTGCTGTCTCCCGACGAGATCTCGCGTTACGTGGCCAGTGGCGAGCCCATGGGCAAAGCCGGTGCCTACGCCATCCAGGGGCGATCGGGTGCGTGGACACAGCACATGGATGGCAGCTACAGCGGCATCATGGGCCTGCCTTTGTTCGAAACGGCCGAGCTGCTCAAGCCCCTGGGCTGGCGCTTTTGATCGAGGGGCCCATGACACAGCCGCAAGGTGCACGTGTTTTGCTGGCGGGGGCCAGTGGCCTGGTGGGGCGGCAAGCCCTGATCCAGCTTCTGGCAGACCCGACGGTGGCCGAAGTGCGCGCCCTGGTGCGGCGAGACATGACGCCGGCAGAGATGCTGGGCCCCGCGCATGCGGCCGTGCCTGGTCTCGACAAACTGCGCGTCTGCAAAGCCAATTTCGAGCGCCTGGAAGCGCACGCCGACTGGTTCAATGTGGATTGGGTGTTCTGCGCCCTGGGCACGACCATCCGGCAGGCCGGATCGCAAGCCGCTTTCCGCCAGGTTGATTTTGATTACCCCTTGCAGGTGGCGCAGCTGGCCAAGGCACAAGGTGCCCGTCGCTTCATGCTGGTCAGCGCGCTGGGCGCCAGTGCCCGCTCCAAGGTGTTCTACAGCCGCACCAAAGGCGAGCTGGAAGAAGCTATCAAGGCCATCGGCTTCGAGCACGTCAGCGTGGCCAGGCCATCCTTTCTGGCCGGTGAGCGCACCGAGCATCGCGCCGGTGAGCGCATCGCCTTGAAGCTGGGTTTCCTGATGCCGGCGCGCTACAAGCCCGTGCGCGATGCGCAAGTGGCCGCGGGTTTGCTGGCCTCGGCCAGGGCTGGCCAGCCAGGCTGGCATGTGCTGGACAACATCGCCTTGCGCCGCATGCGGTAAATTGCGGGCATATGCCCAGCTCACAAGACATCCTCATCAACTGGACCCCCCAGGAAACCCGCGTTGCCCTCATCGAAGGAGGCGCCGTGCAGGAGTTGCACGTTGAACGCACCCTGGAGCGCGGCCTGGTTGGCAACATCTACGCCGGCAAGGTCGTGCGCGTGCTGCCCGGCATGCAATCGGCCTTCATCGACATCGGCCTGGAGCGCGCCGCCTTCCTGCACGTGGCCGACCTGCACCGTGAAGACGGGCAGGCCAAGCCCCACCCACGTTCAGGCGAGGTCCAGACACCCATCGAGAAACGCGTGCACGAAGGCCAGACCCTCATGGTCCAGGTCATCAAGGACCCGATCGGCACCAAGGGCGCACGCCTGTCCACGCAGGTCAGTGTCGCGGGGCGCCTGCTGGTGTTCCTGCCGCAAGACGACCACCTGGGCATCTCGCAGAAGATCGGCTCACCCGAGCTGCGCGACCAGTTGCGCGAGCGCATGATGCGGCTGATCGGTGAGGCCGACAACCGCGAGGGCCGCACCCGCTCGGGCGGCTTCATCCTGCGCACCAATGCCGAAGACGCCACCGACGAGGAGCTGGCCGCCGACATCGCCTACCTGCGCAAGACCTGGGCGACGATCCGCGAGCATGGCCTGCGGGCCGCGCCCGGCACCTTGCTGTACCAGGAGCTGAACCTGGCTCAGCGCGTGCTGCGTGATCTGGTCAATGACGAGGTCACCACCATCCGCATCGACTCCCTGATCCAGTTCGATGCGCTCAAGTCCTTTGGTGCCGAGTTCACACCATCAGCGGTCGACAAGCTGCACCACTACAAGGGCGAGCGCCCCATCTTCGATCTCTACAACATCGACACCGAGATCGAGCGTGCCTTGGCCCGCCGTGTGGACCTCAAGTCCGGTGGGTACCTGATCGTCGACCAGACAGAAGCCCTGACCACCGTTGACGTCAACACTGGCGGCTATGTGGGCGCACGCAACTTCGACGACACCATCTTCAAGACCAATCTCGAAGCGGCGCAGGCCATCGCGCGCCAGCTGCGGCTGCGCAACCTGGGCGGCATCATCATCATCGACTTCATCGACATGCTGCGCGAGGACCACCGCGACAACGTGCTCTCGGAGTTCCGCAAGCAACTGGCCAAGGACCGCACCAAGCACACGGTGAGCGGCTTCTCGCCGCTGGGCCTGGTCGAGATGACGCGCAAGCGCACGCGCGAGTCGCTGGCGCACATGCTGTGCGAGCCTTGCCCGACCTGCGAGGGCAGGGGGCAGGTCAAGACGGCGCGCACCGTCTGCTACAACATCCTGCGCGAGATCCTGCGTGAGGCGCGCCAGTTCAACCCCAAGGAGTTCCGCATCGTGGCCAGCGCCACCGTGGTCGAGATGCTGCTCGACGAGGAAAGCCAGCATCTGGCGGGGCTGAGCGACTTCATCGGCAAGCCGGTGTCACTGCAGGCCGAGCCCTCCATGTCGCCCGAGCAGTACGACATCGTGCTGCTGTGATGGCGGGCTGGCCTGGGGACGGCTTTACATTGCTTGACATCCTGAGGGCAGGGTTCCTGCGGGGATGCAGGGAACTTCCGCTCAGGACGGGGCACAATCCAGGGTAGTTTGACTCTGCCTGTCTGAGTGACGGAACCCATGCAGCTCCCCGTTTCGCGTCGTTCGGCCCTTGGTGGCCTGTTTGGCGGGCTCGCCCTTTCGTTGACCTTGACGGCGGGCGGCGCACTCTGGCCGCTCAGCGCGGCGCATGCCCAGTTTCGCGTCGAGATCTCCGGCGTGGGCGCCACGCAGATCCCGATCGCCATTGGCAAATTCCGCGATGAGGCGCGCTCGCCCCAGCCGGTGTCGGCCATCATCAAGGCTGACCTGGAGCGCAGCGGCCTGTTCAAATCGCTCGATGCCAGTGCCGACAGGCTCGATGAGGTGGGCCGCCCACCGCTGAGCGACTGGCGCAGCAAGGGCGCCGATGCGCTGCTGGCCGGCTCGGTGACACCGCTGGCCGATGGCCGCTTCGACATCCGCTACCACCTGTGGGACGTGCTCAAGGCCCAGGACATGGGCGGGCTCAGCCTGGTCGTGCCCGCGGGTGACCTGCGTCAGGCCGCGCACCGCATCGCCGACGAGGTCTATGAAAAGCTCACCGGCGACAAAGGCGTGTTCGCCACCCGCATCGCCTACGTGAGCAAGGTCGGGCGCCAGCACACGCTGGTGATTGCCGACTCGGACGGCGAGGGCACCCAGGCCGCGCTGACCAGCGCCCAGCCCATCATCTCGCCAGCCTGGTCCCCGGATGGCCGGCAACTGGCCTATGTGTCCTTTGAAGGCGGCAAGGCCGTGGTAGTCGTGCAGGACGTGTCCTCGGGCCGCCGCCGCGTGGTGGCCGGCTTCAAGGGCACCAACAGCGCGCCCGCCTGGTCCCCCGATGGCCGCCAACTGGTCGTCACGCTCAGCCGTGATGGCGGCTCGCAGCTCTATGTCATCAATGTCGATGGCGAGGGCCTGCGTCGCCTGACGCAAAGCGCCGCCATTGACACCGAAGCCACCTGGTCGCCCGATGGCGGCACCGTCTTCTTCGTGAGCGACCGTGGGGGTGGCCCGCAGATCTACCGCGTGCCCGCATCAGGCGGCAGCGCCACGCGCGTGACCTTCTCTGGCAGCTACAACATCAGCCCGGCTATCAGCCCGGATGGCCGCTACATGGCCTACATCGGCCAGGTGGATGGGGGCGCTTACCGCGTGCACCTGATGGACCTCTCCGGTGGCAGCGTGAAAGTGCTGACCGACACCCGTGACGATGAAAGCCCCAGCTTTGCGCCCAACAGCAAGCAGATCATCTATGCCTCGCGTGCCCAGGGCCGCGACGTGCTGATGACCACCTCGCTGGACGGCCGCATCAAGGCCAAGTTGACCACCCCTCAAGCCGACGTGCGTGAACCCGTGTGGGGCCCGCAGTTGAACCCTTCCAGGCGTTGAACGCGCCGCCCGCCCTTTCTTCAGATTCAAGGAGCCTCGAATGACCCAAGCTCGCCAGACCTCTCGCCTGTTTGCCCTGTCCCTGATGGCCTCGGCCGCCCTGTTGCTGGGTGGTTGCGGCTCGTCCGTCAAGCTCGATGACAAGGCCGGCAGCGGCGCCGCCCCCATCAGCGACGCGACCCGCCCTGGCGGCAGCGGCTACGGTGCCAACAACAACACCGTGCCCTCCACCAATGTGGCCCCGGTGGTGGTGGCCCCGTCCGACAACGCGGGTGCCGACATCGGCCTGGCACGCGTCATCTATTTCGATTTCGACAGCAATGTCGTCAAGGAAGAATTCCGTGGCGCCATTGAAGGCCACGCCAAGCGCCTGACCGCTGCCAAGGGCAAGAAGGTCGTGATCGAAGGCCACACCGACGAACGCGGTGGCCGCGAGTACAACCTGGCACTGGGCCAGCGTCGTGCCGAAGCCGTGCAGAAGTCGCTGACGCTGCTGGGCGTGTCGGGTGAGCAGATCGAAGCCGTGAGCTTTGGTGAAGAGCGCCCGGCCGTTCAAGGCAGCAACGAAGAGGCGTGGGCCAAGAACCGCCGCGCTGAAATCAAGGACCGTTGATCTTCAAGGGACACGTCATGCGCCTTGCTTCCCCCATGTTTGCCCGCCTGCGCCCCTTGGTGATGGCCATGGCCACCCTGCTGTCTGGCGCGGGGGCCCACGCCGGTCTGTTTGAAGACGACGAAGCGCGCCGTGCCATCCTGGAGGTGCGCATGCAGCGCACCCAGGACACGGAGGCGGCCAACGCCAAGCTGGCGGCCCTGACCGCCCAGGTCGATCAGCTCAAGCGCAGCCTGCTGGACATGAATGCCCAGGTCGAACAGCTGCGCAGTGAACTGGCCAGGCAGCAAGGCACCAACGAGGTGCTGGTGCGCGATGTGTCCGAGCTGCAACGCAAGCAAAAGGACGTGCAGGGCACGCTGGACGAGCGCGTGCGCAAGTTGGAGCCGCAGTCCGTGACGCTGGACGGCAAGACCTTCAAGGTGGACCCGGACGAAAAGCGCCTGTTTGACGAGTCCCTGGCGCGCTTGCGTGCCGCAGACTTTGCGGGCGGTGCGGCCGGCCTCAACGGCCTGGTGCAGCGCTTCCCGACCACCGGCTACCGCGAGTCGGCCCTGTACTGGCTGGGCAATGCCCAATATGGCCTGCGTGACTACAAGGAGGCCATCAGCGCCTTCAAGCAGTTGCTGGACCGTGCGCCCGAGCATGTGCGTGCGCCTGAAGCGCTGCTGTCGATTGCCAACTGCTATGGTGAACTCAAGGACACCGCGAACACGCGCAAGACGCTGGAGCAGTTGATCAAGCAGTACCCGCAGACCGAGGCTGCACAGGCTGCACGTGACCGCTTGCTGACCATGCCTGCTGCGCCTGCGGACAAGAAGCGCAAGGCCCATTGAACCGTACGTAGCTTGGCCGTTCGTGACCTCAGACCCCGATGATCTGCTGGCCGCCGCCAGCCAGCCCAATCCCGACCGACGTTTTGGTGGCCTGCGCCGCCTGCATGGCGTGTCGGGCTACGAGCGCCTGCGTGCCGCCCGCATTGCGGTGATCGGCGTGGGCGGTGTCGGCTCCTGGACGGCCGAGGCCCTGGCGCGCAGTGGCGTGGCCCAGCTCACCTTGATCGACCTGGACAACATCGCCGAGTCCAACGTCAACCGCCAGGTGCATGCCCTGGAAACCACCTTCGGGCAGGCCAAGGTGCTGGCCCTCAAGGACCGCATCGCGCTCATTCACCCGGGCTGCGTGGTCAAGGCCATTGAAGAGTTTGTGGACGAGGCCAATGTGGCTGACTTGCTCAAGGCGCAGGACATCGATGGCGTGATCGATTGCTGTGACCAGGTGCGTGCCAAGGCGGCCATCGCAGCATGGGCGCAGCAACACGGCAAGCCCGTGGTGGCGGTGGGCGCCGCAGGTGGCAAGACCCGCCCCCAGCTGGTGGAGGTGGCCGACTTGTCCGAGGTGACCCACGACCCCTTGCTGGCCAGCCTGCGCCAACGCTGGCGCCAGCGCCACGGTGGGGCGCGCAAGGGCAAGATGGGTTTGTCATGCGTGTTCTCGCGCGAGGCGGTGTTGCCACCCCAAGACAGCTGCGACACAGCTGATGCGCCGCAAGGCGATGGCTCGCTGAACTGCGCAGGCTATGGCTCCAGCGTCACTGTCACGGCCACCTTCGGCATGGTGGCGGCCGCGCAAATGATCGAAGCCTTGCTCACGGCCTGAAGCAGCAAAAATCTGTGTTATAGTCGCAGGCTTTTCGGGGGTCGGTAGCTCAGTCGGTAGAGCAGCGGACTTTTAATCCGTTGGTCGCGAGTTCGAGTCTCGCCCGACCCACCAAAAAATTTTTCAAAGACTTCGGTTAGTCACAAAAACTGTGTATATAATCTAAGTCTTCGCTAGATAACCACTTCTAGCGGTCTTCGCAAGAAGATACCAGGTGCGGGCTCCTAGCTCAGTTGGTAGAGCAGCGGACTCTTAATCCGTTGGTCGACAGTTCGAATCTGTCGGGGCCCACCAAAATTTGAGGGATCAGTTCTAACGAGCTGGTCCCTTTTTACTTTTTGCGCGCCTGAAACGGCCTTATAGCCGTTTCAGCTTCTCTTCAGGCTCACGCCGCACCGGTTCGTGTGCACTATTACGCGCTTTGCGACCCGAATTCGCGCCAAACATGGCCTTAGCCTCTTGCTGCCACCGTTGGTGCTGCGCACAATGATTCTGCAGATCTTGCAAATTCGGTCACCCCAAGGCGGTTGGCAGCGCAAGAGCCTGTAGATCGCATCAGGTGTGGTTGGTAGCGCCTCCTGATGTCAGTTGTGCAGATGCGCTGCCCGGACAACAGGAGAGGTCGCCCATGCACATCACCCAGCAGACGCTCATGGAGCAGTTGCGCATCGTCGACTTCGAAATCGACCAGCGCAAATCGCTGTTGTCGTTCACGGAAGAAGACGTCACCGCCTTGCTCAGCGTGCGGGCGCTCATCGATCGTCGCTCCCATCAGTTGGTGGCCGACTTCTACAAGCAGCAGATGGAAATCCCGGAAGTCATGCTGCTGATCGGCGATGCCGACACCTTGCAACGCATGCAGGTGGCACAGCGTCGCTACATCCTGGATCTGTTTTGTGGTGTGTACGACGCCGAATACGTCAACAACCGATTGCACATCGGGCTGGGGCACAAGCGCATCGGCGTGGACCCCAAGCTCTACCTGGCTTCCGTGCACACGCTGCGCGAGATGCTGGTGCAGACCATCTCCAGCGAAGTGCCCGATTCGCCGAACCGGCGCGCGGTGATCAGCGCGCTGGACAAGCTGTTCTTCTTCGACATGACCCTGGTCTTCGACATCTACATCCGCAGCATGATGCAGGAGATCGAGTCGTCCAAGACGCGGCTGGAGTTGTACGCGCAAAGCCTGGAGAAGAAGGTGTGTGAGCGCACCCAGCAGCTGCAGGATCTGTCTCGCACAGACCCGCTCACGCGCTTGTTCAACCGCCGGCATCTGGACGAGGCGGCCGAGCATGCCTTGCGTGCGGCCAAGCGGCGCAGTGAGCCCGTGTCACTGGTCTACCTGGACGTCAACGATTTCAAGCTGATCAATGACCGGGACGGCCATCTGGCGGGTGACGAGGTGCTGACCAAGACCGGTGAGTTGCTGCGCACGATAGGCCGCAGCGAGGACCTGTGCTTCCGCTATGGGGGCGACGAGTTCCTGGTCATCCTGCCCAACTGCACCGAGGCCGAAGCCAAGACCATCTACTGGAACAGGTTGAGCGAGGGCTTGACCCAGCAGTTGCCCGGCGTGAGCCTGAGCGTGGGCATCAGCCAGACCGGCACCGACCACTACATGAGCCTGGACGAGCTGATCCGCGAGGCCGATGAGCGCATGTACGAAAACAAGCGCGCCAGAGCCGAGGCGCTGGCGCAGGCCAGAGCCAACGTCACGGAACTGCCGCTGCGCGGCTCCAGCGCATCGGCAGCCTGACGGGCTCTTCTGTGCCGCTTATTTGCTGGCCTTGACGGCGCCACCCCGGCGGCGCAGGGCCATCTCGCGCCCCATGCCTTGCAGATCCCATTCGGCGATGCGCGCCTTGGCCTCGGGGAAGATCAGGGACTCTTCCAGGGCCATGTGGTCCTGGTAGAGCGCCTGGAACACGGGCACGGCGTGTGACAACTGGTCGATGTTGAACCAGTTGTAGCCCGCGGCAATGGACTCGAATTGCGGGGCCAGCTCAAGCCAGTCTTCTTCGATCCAGCCGTGGTCCTGCTGAAGGCGCAGCGTATGGCGCACGAGGTCGTCATCGCCGCTGTTGATCAGCGCGGGGAAGATGTGCTTTTCTTCATCCAGGTGGTGCTGGCGGGCCGTGTTCATGAAGAACAGGAAGATGGAACGGGCCATTTCCTGCGCCTTGCCGTCCACGCCATGCTCTTGCAGGTGGACAACCAGATCACCCATCTGATGCAGTGCAGTCACCAGTTGTTGATGGCAGGCATCCAGCACGTCAAAGGGCTCGATCGCACGCCCGCGCGGGGTGCTGGAATGGGAGGCGGTGGTCTGGAGGACGGCGGACATGGTGGGCTCCTGCGGGAGGGTAGGTTGGAATGTGCGGGATTTCACTGATCTCGATTCTCGACACCCGCCGCGGGCCCGGCTTGCGCTAAGTCAACGCTTGGCTGTAGTCCGATTGGCACCCCGTTCTTGACCCAGGGCAAGCCTGTCGCGCTCTGCGCCGGTGGGGTCCAGGCAGATGAATGCGTCCTTGCCATCTTCGATGCCGTAGGCTGGCAGGTTAGACGAGCTGGAGCAGATCTGTCCATCCTTGGTGAAAACCAGATCGCGCAGCCAGGTCACCCGGGTGGGGCTGGGGTAGGCCACGAAGGTCTTGCTGACAGGGTTGAAGCGCAGGATGCGGTCAGACATGTTGGACGTGATCCAGACCTCCCCCGTGTTTGGGTGGACGTTGAGCGCGTAGGGCGTTTCGTACTCGTTGGCGGCCAGCAGGGGCAGCTTGAAGTTCTCGAACTGTTTGCTGACAGGGTCAAAGCGCATCAGGGCGCTGTCGTCGAAGGCCGGGATCCACAGGATGCCGTTCTTGTCGAAGCGCGGGCGGCGCGGGCCACTCAGCGGCGTGTCGAACTCTTCGATGGCCAGGGTCTTGGGGTCAATGCGGCCAATCTTGTTGCCCAGCAGCTTGGCGTACCAGATCGAGCCATCCTTGGGGTTGACGTCGATGCCATAGGGCAGCTGGTACATGGCACGGCCCATCATGAACTGATGCGGCGACAGCTTGACCGGCATGTTCCTGGCCGGCAGGTACCTGGCCGCCAGTTTGAACACCGTGGGCAGGCCGTATTCGCTGAACGCGCGGATGACCGGGTTGTCCGGCAGGTGCAGCATCGTGAACTTTTCGGTCTTGGGGTCAAAGCGGCCCACCTTGTTGGACACGGCCACCGTGAACCAGATGATGCCGTCCTGGTCGATGCGGATGGTGTGCAGGTAGAAGGCCGGCTCGTCGATCGTGTAGCTCTTGAAAGCCTTGGTCTTCGGGTCGAACGACATCAGGCGTGAGGACAGGGCATTGGTGATCCAGATGCGGCCGTCCTTGCCCTGCGCCATGCTGTGCGGGCCGTGTTTGCCAGTGAAGACGCCCAGTGGCAACTGCATGCCTGCGAAATAGCCACCCACGGGCAGGTCCACGTCGGGCAGCTTGTGCGTGGTGATCTGGCCGGTCTGGCGGTCCAGCTCCCACAGGATGTCGTGGCCTTCATCGGTGCCGTAGAGGTGGCCGTCGTCGCCCACATCCGTGTCGTGGATGAAGGACAGCGCATCGCCCACATGCCACTCGGTGATCTTGGCGCGGGCCAGCTCATCGCTGGCCGTGTACTTCTGCATGGCTTGAACGGCCTTGCCGTCAAAGGCCTCATGCAGGTTGTGCGAGATCGCGCTGGCTTCCGAGTTCTTGAGCAAGGCGCCGTAGCCGGCCATGCGCTCGATGGTTGCGTCCCAGGCAGAGACCTCCTTGGGCGTGCGGGTGAGGGCGTTGCCCACCTGGTGGCAGTAGTTGCACTGGCTGATGAAGGCCGTGCGCACCTGCGGGTTCTGCCATTTGACCTGGGTAAGGTGGGCGGAGGCCGTCAGGCTGTCGGACAGGGCCTGGGCGTCCTTGAAGGGCTTCATCTGGAAGTCCAGCGTGGTGGGCTTGTCGCCCGTGCTGACCAGGGGCTTGCTGACGTCTTCCAGGCGGTGCGAGCGGGCCCGCACGGTGAGTTGGCCGGCAAAGCTGCTGCGAAGTGCGTAGCTGCCGTCTTGCGCGGTGTAGACGGTCTCCTTGCGGTCCTTGGCCTCGTTGAACACGGTGACCAGGGCGCCGGCCACAGGCTGGCCATCGGCCAGGGTGACGCGCCCGCTCAAGCTGACGCCGTGGGCGGCCCCGGTGAGCATCAGCAAGCCCAGGCCAAGGGTGGGCAGGGCAATGTGGCGCAAGGCCGAACGGGCAGGAAACAGCATGGTGACACAGCTCGCGGTTAATCTGAAAGCGAGCATTGTCAGTTTTGGGTGGCGAATGCGCAAGCGCCATGCACCCGCAAACCGCCTGCATTTTGATCTGACGCAGGCGCTTGGCGTGAATCACCCCCTGGTCCGCATCAAGCCAGGGCTTTGGCGATCTTGGCCCTGGGCACCGTGGGGCGGGGCACCTTCACATCGAACCAGCTGCGCACGTCGGCTTCCAGGCCCACGCCATGCATGAAGTTGTAGATGGCCTTCTTGAGCGCGGCGCCCATGGCATCGTGGTCCACCCCGGTGGGGTCGATGAAGCCCACATCGTTCTTGGCGAAGGACACGGGGGGCAGAGGCTGCAGCTTCACCCCGTATTCATCGGGGTTCTGGCCGACCGGCGAGTGCACGGTGCAGGCAAAGCGGTGGAAGAAGCCGCTCTGGATGCAGCCGTTCTCGAACAACTGGCGCACGTACTCCAGCGCGTCCACGGTGTCTTGCACGGTCTGGGTCGGGAAGCCATACATCAGGTAGGCATGCACCAGCACGCCGGCCTCGGTGAAGGCGCGCGTGACCTGGGCCACCCGCTCGACCGACACGCCTTTTTTCATCAGCGCCAGCAGGCGGTCCGAGGCCACCTCCAGCCCACCCGAGATGGCGATGCAGCCGCTGTCGGACAGCAGTTGGCACAGCTCGGGCGTGAAGGACTTTTCAAAGCGGATGTTGCCCCACCACGAGATCTGCACCTGGCGTTTGATGAGCTCTTGCGCCAGGGCGCGCAAGGCCTTGGGCGGCGCGGCCTCGTCCACGAAGTGGAAGCCGGTCTGGCCCGTTTCCTTGACGATGGCTTCGATGCGGTCGACCAGGATCTCGGCCGTGGCGTTTTCATAGCGGGCGATGTAGTCCAGGCTGACGTCGCAAAAGCTGCACTTCTTCCAGTAGCAGCCGTGCGCAATGGTCAGCTTGTTCCAGCGCCCGTCGGACCACAGCCGGTTCATGGGGTTGAGCATGTCCAGCAGGGACAGGTACTCGTTCAGGGGCAGGCCATCCCAGGTGGGCGTGCCCACTTCGGCAAAGGGCACGTCCGGCTCGGCCCAGTTGATGAACTTGACCTGCCGTGTGTCGGCATCACGCACGAAGGTGCGCACCAGGCGTTGCGGGCCGCGCTGGCCTTGCAGGTGTTCAAGCAGGGCCAGCAAAGGGCGCTCGCCCGCATCCAGCGTGACGTAGTCGAAGTGGTCGAACACGCGCGGCTCGCTGAGTTCGCGCAGCTCGGTGTTGACGAAGCCACCGCCCAGGGCCGTGACGATGCTGGGGTCAAATGCCTTGATGGCCTGGGCGATGCGGAAGGCCGCATACACATTGCCCGGAAAGGGCGCGGAGACCAGCACCAGTTGGGGCTTGTGGGTCTTGATCGCGGCCAGGGTCAGCTCGCACAGCAGCTCGTCAACCAGGTTGGGCGGTGCGGCCAGGGCCTCGGCCAGCGGGTCAAAGGTGGGCTGGCTGGCGGCCAGCGATTCGGCATAACGCACGAACTGGAAGCGCGCGTCGACCGCGTCGCGCAGCACATCGGCCAGGTCGTTCAGGTACAGCGTGGCCAGGTGCTTGGCGCGGTCGTGCATGCCCAGTGTGCCAAAGGCCCAGCCGATCGGGTCATCGCCTTCTTCACCGATGGTGTAGGCGTCGATGGTGGCAAAGCGCGGGCCTTCGGGCAGGAAGCTGCGGTTGCAGATGCGGTGGCCCAAGGTGGGGTCGCGGCCCTGCAGGAAGCGGATGGTCGGGCCGATGGTGTCGCGGTAGCGCTCGAACTGGTCTTCAAACGACTGCAGCGCGGGTGTGCGCTGCTTGCGCGGCACGGCCTTGATGCGTTCGAGCACGGCCTGCAGGCCTTGCACGGTGAACAGCCGCAGCACGAGTTTGAGCGCCAGGTCTTCCTGCACGGCATCCACACCGCGCGAGCGCAAAAAGCCCGTCAGGTAAGCGGTGGAGGGGTAGGGCGTGTTGAGCTGCGTCATCGGGGGGATGACGGACAGCACACGAAACGGGGATGCGAGCATGGCGGTGGGCATGAAGGGGGCGTGCGGGCTTACAGGAAGCGCTCCAGCAGCTTCCTGGAATGCTTGTCCAGCGCCAGTCGGTCTGCAATGATGAAGCTCACGCCATGGCCGCCGGTGATCAGCAGGCGGCCTTCACCCAGGCGGCGGATGTCGTCTTCGGTCTTGAGCACGAACTGGGTGGCGCCTCGGTCGGTGTCCACCGTCCAGGTGCTGGGTGTCGAGAAGGTCGACACATCCCGAATGGCGGCGATGGTGGGCGCGAAATCCCGGCTGGCCAGCTCTTCTTCCAGCAACTGGCGCAGCGCGAAGGGCAGTTCACTCAAGCGGTCGATCCAGGCCAGCTCGTGCCCGTCTGTGCTGACGATGGACACGCCTTCGTCAGGCGCCGCAATGGGGAAGGCGCGCACCGGCACCACGCCCTCGTGCGTGTCGCCAGCGGAGTTGGTGAAGACAAGGCGACCGTAAGGGTTGCGTTGCAGTGTGAAAGCGGCCGTCGTCATGGTTGCATGCCTCAGTTCAAACCCAGCAACCACCGAGGATCCGGCTCTGCCGGTCCTCTGGTGGTGCCCCCTCGAGGGGGCGCGCGAAGCGCGTAGGGGGTGGTCAATCAATCAATGCGTCTTGTTCGGCCTTGCGGGCCTGGGCCTCGTACAGGCGCCAGTAGGCGCCTTGTTTGGCCATCAGTTCATCATGCGGGCCCACTTCCACCACCTGGCCGCGGTCCATCACCACGAGCCGGTCAGCCTTGCGCAGCGTGGACAGGCGGTGCGCAATGGCAATGGTGGTGCGACCCTTGACCAGGTTGTCCAGCGCGCGCTGGATTTCCTTTTCGGTTTCGGTGTCGACGGACGAGGTGGCCTCGTCCAGGATCAGGATACGCGGGTTGATCAGCAGGGCGCGGGCAATCGAGATGCGCTGGCGCTCGCCGCCCGACAGGCCCTGTCCACGCTCGCCCACCAGCGAGTCATAACCTTGCGGCAGGCGCAGGATGAACTCGTGCGCATGGGCGGCGCGGGCCGCGGCCACGATCTCTTCGCGGGTGGCCTCGGGCTTGCCGTAGGCGATGTTCTCGGCGATGGTGCCAAAGAACAGGAAGGGCTCCTGCAGCACCAGGCCGATGTGCTTGCGGAAGTCCGACACGCCGATGCGGCGGATGTCCACGCCGTCAACCTTGATGGCGCCGTCCGTCACGTCATAGAAGCGGCAGATCAGGTTGACCAGGGTGCTCTTGCCCGAGCCGCTGTGGCCCACCAGGCCGATCATCTCGCCGGGCCGGATGTCCAGGTTGAGCCCACGGATCACCGAGCGGCTGCCATAGCGAAAGCCGATGCTCTCCATGGTGATGCCGCCTTGTGGCGCGGGCAGCTTCACCGGGTTGGTGGGCTCGGGTACGCTCGAGACGTGGTCCAGGATGTCGAAGATGCGCTTGGCGCCCGCCGCCGCCTTTTGCGTGACCGACACGATGCGGCTCATCGAATCGAGCCGGCCGTAGAAGCGGCCGATGTAGGCGATGAAGGCGGTCAGCACACCCACGGTGATCTGCTGCTTGGACACCAGCCAGATGCCAAACGTCCAGACCACCAGCAGGCCGATTTCCGTCATCAGGGCCACGGTGGGCGAGAACAGCGACCAGGTCTTGTTGAGCTTGTCGTTGATGTCCAGGTTGTGCGCGTTGGCATCGTGAAAGCGCTTGGACTCGCGGTGCTCCTGTGCAAAGGCCTTGACCACGCGGATGCCGGGGATGGTGTCGGCCAGCACGTTGGTGACCTCACCCCAGACGCGGTCGATCTTCTCGAAACCGGTGCGCAGCTTTTCGCGCACCAGGTGGATCATCCAGGCGATGAAGGGCAGAGGGATCAGCGTGACCAGGGCCAGCCAGGGGTTGATGGAAAACAGGATGATGGCCGTCATGCCGATCATCAGCACATCGGTGGCGAAATCCAGCGCGTGCAGCGACAGAAAGACGCTGATGCGGTCGGTTTCACTGCCGATGCGCGACATCAGGTCACCCGTGCGCTTGCTGCCGAAGTAGTCCAGCGACAGTTGGAGCAGGTGGTCAAAAGTGGTGGTGCGCAGGTCGGCGCTGATGCGTTCGGAGACCAGCGCCAGCAGGTAGGTGCGGGCCCAACCCAGGCTCCAGGCCAGCAAGGCCGAAGCCAGCAAGCCGCCCATCAGCGCGGCCACCAGCCAGGGGTCGATGGCATGGCCGGTCTGGAAGGGGATCAGCACCTTGTCCATCAAGGGGATGGTCAGGTAGGGCGGCACCAGCGTGGCGGCGGTGGAAGCCAGCGTCAGCAGGAAGCCGGCCAGCAACTGGCCCTGATAGGGCTTGGCAAAGCGCCACAGGCGCAGCAGCACCCAGGTCGAAGGCGGTGTTTGCAGCTCGCGTGTGCAAACCGGACACTCATCGGTGTCGGGTGGCAGCTGGGCCTTGCAGGTCGGGCACTGCGTGCTGTCGTCTTCCGGCGGGCGTTGACCGGTTTTCAGGGTGAGTTGGCGGCGCTCGAACTGCTCCAGCAGGCGCAGCACCTGAACCTGGGCGTCCAGCGTGAAACGCCAGAATGTGACACGGCGGTCCGCATCGTGCAATTCCAGGGTGCCCACGCCCGCGTGATCGTGATGGCGCAGCTGCAGATCGGGGCGCAGCGGCCAGCTTTGCCAGGCGTCGGCACCGGTTTCGCGGCTCAGCAGGCGTTGTTCGGTCAGGACGAGCGTCGACTTCGCGAAACGAAGTTGAGCATCCAAGTCAACCTCCAGCGTACTCAATACGTTTTCATCTGGAGCCAGCGGCAATTCTGCTCTGGTCTTGTCGTGATCGGCCTGATGCCCGTGGGCGTCAACTGGATGGTTTTTGTGCATGGTGTGGACATAACGCGTGAGGGCACCACTTCGGATGACCTGCGTGCGAAGCCTGCCATTTTCCCCCATTGCCAGGGGATGCCTGCCGTTAAGCAGGGCACAATATCGGGTTTACCCGATTAACCAGCCGGTCCATCAGACACTGAGGACGCATTACCCCCGCTGGACATGAGCAAAAAGAACGACATCAAGCTGCTGCGCATCAACTACCTGCGCGGCCCCAATATCTGGACCTATCGTCCAGTGCTCGAAGTCTGGCTGGATCTGGGCGAGCTGGAGGACCACCCCTCCCATGTGCTGCCGGGGTTCAACGAACGGCTGACCGCCTTGCTGCCTGCGCTGGTCGAGCACCACTGCGGCGTGGGCGAGCGCGGCGGTTTCATCGAGCGCCTGACCGAGGGCACCTGGGCCGGGCACATCCTGGAGCATGTGGTCATCGAGTTGCTGAACCTGGCGGGCATGCCCACCGGTTTCGGCCAGACCCGCAGCACCTCCCAGCACGGCGTTTACCGCATGGTGTTCCGTGCCCGTGACGAGCAGGTTGCCCGCACGGCGCTCAAGGAAGGCCATGCCCTGCTGATGGCGGCCATCAATGACGAGCCCTTCGATGTGGACAAGGCCGTCGAAGAGGTGCGCACGCACATCGACGATTACTACCTCGGCCCCTCCACGGCGGCCATCGTGGGTGCCGCGACCGATCGCCGCATTCCCCACATCCGTTTGAACGACGGCAACCTGGTGCAACTGGGTTATGGCGCGGCGCAGCGCCGCATCTGGACGGCCGAATCCGATCTGACCAGCGCGATCGCCGAAGGCATCTCGCGGGACAAGGACCTGACCAAGAGCCTGCTCAAATCTTGCGGCGTGCCGGTGCCCGAAGGCCAGATTGTCAACTCGGTGGACGAGGCCTGGGACGCTGCCGAGGACATCGGCCTGCCCGTGGTGGTCAAGCCCACCGACGGCAACCATGGCCGGGGCGTGTCGCTGGATTTGAACTCCCGTGCCGATGTCGAGGCCGCCTTCAAGCTGGCCGAGCAGCATGGCAGCGAGGTGCTGGTCGAGCGCTATATCCGTGGCGACGAACACCGCATCCTGGTGGTGGGCGGCAAGGTCGTGGCCGCGGCCCGCGGCGAAAGCGCCTGGGTGACGGGCGATGGCAAGTCGACCGTGATCGAGTTGATCGACCTGCAGCTCAACACCGACCCGCGTCGTGGCCTGACCGAAGACTTCCCGCTCAACCGCATCAACATCGAAGAAGACGAGGTGGTGCAGCTCGATCTGCAACGCCAGGGTTTGAGCCCGCAGGCCGTGCCGGCCGATGGCCGCCGCGTGCTGATCCAGCGCAATGGCAATGTGGCCCTGGACTGCACCGACGACGTGCACCCCGATGTCGCTTACCTGGTCGGCCTGGCTGCCCGTGTGGTGGGCCTGGACATCGCCGGTGTGGACGTGGTGGCCGAAGACATCTCCAAGCCCTTGCTGGCGCAGGGTGGTGCGGTGGTCGAGGTCAACGCCGGCCCCGGCCTGCTGATGCACCTCAAACCCGCCGAAGGGCTGCCCCGCCCGGTGGGCAAGGCCATCGTCGATCACCTGTTTGACGAAAACGCCACGGGCCGCGTGCCCATCATCGGTGTGGCCGGCTCGCAAGGCACCAACAACATCGCCCGCCTGACCGCCTGGCTGCTGCACCTGAGCGGCAAGCACGTGGGCCTGGCTTGCCGCGAGGGCCTGTTCCTGGGCAGCCGCCGCGTCGAGTCCGGCGACCGTGCCAACTGGGATGCCGGCCAACGCCTGCTGATGAACCGCGAGGTCAATGCCATCGTGCTGGAAAACGGTGCGGCCAGCATCCTCAATGACGGCCTGGCCTATGACCGCTGTGCCGTGGGCGTGGTGACCGACCTGCTGGGCTCTGAAGCCCCGGTCGAAGCCTCGCTGGCCGAGCATGACATCCACGAGCCCAGCCAGCTGTTCAAGGTGCTGCGCACGCAGGTGGACGTGGTGCTGCCTGATGGCGTGGCCGTGCTCAACGCCGCCGATGAACGCCTGGTCGAGATGGCCGATCTGTGTGATGGCGAAGTCATCTTCTACGACCTGGATCACCTCAACCCGGCCATGGTTGCGCACCGCGCCAAGGGTGGCCGCACCGTGTCCATCGAAGGGCACCACGTGCTGCTGACCCACAACGGCTACATGCCCGTGCGTTGCGCCGACCTCAACAGCGCTGCGGCGCGCCGCATGACCGGCAATGGCTCCAACCAGGCGGTGCCCGGTGCCAGCGTCAAGTCGCTGCTGGCCGCCGTGGCCGTGGCTTGGGCGCTGGGCATTCCCCCTGAGTTGATTGCCGCTGGCCTGGAAACATTCGACCCGACACCCAAGTCGGTGCGCTAAGCAAAGAGACACGCTGATGGACGTTTCACGCATCCGGGCCCTGCGCGGCCCCAATCTCTGGAGCCGCCACACGGCCATCGAGGCCGTTGTGGCCTGCGAGCCGCCTGAGCGCGCCATTGAACAGTTGCCGGGTTTCGAAGATGCCCTGCGCAAGCTTTTCCCTTCGCTGGGCCCGCTGAGGCCGGACGGCCGTCCTGGCCAGATCAGCCTGGCGCATGCACTGGAAGCGGCCACCCTGGCCCTGCAGGCGCAAGCCGGCTGCCCGGTGACCTTCAGCCGCACGGCCGTCACGGTCGAAACCGGCATCTACCAGGTCATTGTCGAGTACAGCGAAGAGCAGGTCGGGCGTCTGGCTTTTGACAAGGCCCAGGCCTTGATCCAGGCCGCCTTGCATGAAGGCGAATTCGACGTCGAGGCGGCGATTGCCGAGTTGCGCGAGATGGACGAAGACGTGCGCCTGGGGCCTTCAACCGGCTCCATCGTGACCGCTGCGGCGGCGCGTGGCATCCCCTGGCGCCGCCTGACCACAGGCAGCCTGGTGCAGTTCGGCTGGGGCTCCAAGCAACGCCGCATCTGGGCCGCTGAAGTGGACAACACCAGCGCCGTGGCCGAGTCCATCGCGCAGGACAAGGACCTGACCAAGCGCCTGCTGGCTGCCGCTGGCGTGCCTGTGCCCATTGGCCGCCCCGTCTCCGATCCGGATGACGCGTGGGTGGTGGCTGAAGAGATCGGCCTGCCGGTGGTGTGCAAGCCCCAGGATGGCAACCAGGGCAAGGGCGTGACCGTCAACATCGTCAGCCGTGAGCAGCTGGACATCGCCTTCAAGGCTGCCGCTGAAATCGGTGAAGTGATGGTCGAGAAGTACCTGCCGGGTAACGACTTCCGCCTGCTGGTGGTGGGCGACAAGCTCGTGGCCGCGGCCCGCCGTGATCCGCCCCATGTGATCGGCGACGGCGTGCTCACCGTGCGCGCCCTGGTCGACAAGGTCAACGCCGACCCGCGTCGTGGTGAAGGCCATGCCACCTCGCTGACCAAGATCCGCTTTGATGACATCGCCATTGCGCGCCTGGACGTGCAGGGCCTCAAGCCCGATTCGGTGCCTGAGAAGGGCCGGCGCGTCATCCTGCGCAACAACGCCAACTTGTCCACCGGCGGCACCGCCACCGATGTGACCGATGACGTGCACCCCGAAGTGGCCGCGCGCGCCATTGCCGCGGCTCAGACCATCGGCCTGGAAATCTGCGGTGTGGATGTGCTGTGCGAGAGCGTGCACAAGCCGCTGGAAGACCAGAACGGTGGCATCGTTGAAGTGAACGCCGCGCCCGGCCTGCGCATGCACCTGTCGCCGTCTTACGGCAAGGGCCGCAATGTGGGCGAGGCCATGGTGGCCAACCTCTACAAATCGGGTGACGACGGCCGCATCCCCGTGGTGGCCGTGACCGGCACCAACGGCAAGACCACCACCGCCCGTTTGACCGCGCACCTGCTGGCCACCAGCGGCCTGCGCGTGGGCATGACCAACACCGATGGCGTCTATGTGAATGGCCGCCAGATCGACAGCGGTGATTGCTCCGGCCCCAAGAGCGCCCGCAATGTGTTGATGCACCCCGATGTGGACGCCGCCGTGTTCGAGACCGCCCGTGGGGGCATCCTGCGCGAAGGCCTGGGCTACGACCGCTGCCAGACAGCCGTGGTGACCAACATCGGCGCGGGTGACCACCTGGGCTTGAACTACATCACCACGGTCGAAGACCTGGCCGTGCTCAAGCGCGTGATCGTGATGAACGTGGCGGCCAATGGTTATGCCGTGCTCAACGCGGCCGACCCCATCGTCACGGCCATGGCGCCCAAGTGCCCTGGCGGCATCATCTATTTCACCGCTGACCCGCACAACCCCGTGCTGACGGCGCACCGCGCCCAAGGCAAGCGCACGCTGTGCGTGGACGGTGATGCCATCGTGGCGGCCGAGGGCAACTGGCGCGAAAGCCTGCTGCTGCGCGATATCCCCATCACACGCAATGGCACGATTGGCTTCCAGGTGGACAACGTCATGGCCGCCATCGGTGCGGCCTGGAGTTCCGGCCTGGACTGGGACACCATCCGCCGTGGCCTGGCCAGCTTCGTCAACGATGCCGACAATGCGCCGGGCCGCTTCAATGTGATGGACTTCCGTGGCGCGACCGTGATCGCCGACTACGGCCACAACCCGGACGCCATGCGTGCCCTGGTGTCCGCCGTGAACGCCTTGCCCGCCAAGCGCCGCTCGGTCGTCATCAGCGGGGCAGGTGACCGTCGTGATGAGGACATCCGCGAGCAGACCGCCATCCTGGGCGAGGCCTTTGATGAGCTGATCCTGTTCCAGGATGCCTGCCAGCGTGGCCGAGAAGACGGCGAGGTGCTGGCCTTGCTGCGCGAAGGCCTGGCCAAGGCGCAGCGTGCCCAGAAGGTCGACGAGATCCGCGGCGAGTTCGTGGCCATCGACACCGCGCTGGACCGCCTGCAACCGGGCGACCTGTGCCTGGTGCTGGTCGACCAGGTAGAAGAGGCGCTGGCCCATCTGGCCAAGCGCTGTGCCGAGGTGGTGCAGGTGGCTTGATCACCCTCAACCTGATCTGATCCAGCGGCGCGGCCGGGGTGTGCGAAATGTGCACCCCGGCCGCACGCTTTTCTGGGAGATCAACCCGCGGCGGGCCGCTGGTGCCATGATGTCGACAACGCGACCCTGGAGTCCCGATCATGCTCAGAGCCTTGTCTGACGACGCCCTGCAAGAACTGATTCAGGAAGATGCGCCTTACGGTGACATGACCACCATGGGCTTGGGCCTGGGTGATGCGCCGGGGCGCGTGGTGATGGCGGCGCGCCAACCCATGACCGTGTGCGGCACCGAAGAGGCCGCCCGCCTGTTTGAGCTGTACGGGGCAGCGGCCACCGTGATGGCCCCTTCGGGCACCCATGTGCTGGCGGGTGCGGAGTTGCTCAGCGCGCATGGCCGGGCCTCGACGCTGCTGCTGGTCTGGAAGGTTGCGCAGACCTTGATGGAGTACGCCAGCAGCATTGCCAGCGAAGTGGCCCGCATCGTCACGGAGTTACGTGCGGCGGGGCACGCGCAGCCGCTGGCCTGCACGCGCAAGAGCTTTCCGGGCACGCGCGCCTTGTCGGTCAAGGCGGTGCTGCAGGGCGGCGGCATCATGCACCGCATGGGCTTGTCCGAGACCATGCTGCTGTTTCCCGAGCACCGTGTGTTCCTGGATGTCAGCACCGATGACATGGTGGGGCGCTTGCGCAAATACCAGCCCGAAAAACGGCTGTTGGTCGAGGTGGGTAGCCTGGAAGAGGCGCTGGCCATGGCCACCTCAGGTGCCGATGTGCTGCAGCTGGAGCGCTTCACGCCCGAGGCCGTGCGCCAATGCAAGATGACGCTGCACACGAGCCGGCTGCACCCCACGCTGGCCGTGGCCGGTGGGGTCAATGCGGCAAATGCCGTGGCTTATGCCGATGCGGGCGCCGACATCCTGGTGTCGTCGGCACCGTATCACGCACCACCACGCGATGTGGAGGTGCGTTTTTCTCGCGACGTGTAGTCCGCAGTGCCGCGATCAGCTCGCGTCACTGGCCTTGCGGCCCGGGCGGCGGCGGTGTTCGCCACGGTGGTCCTTGACGGCCTCCTTGCATTCGGCAGACACCTCATCCTTGTGCTGTTTGAGGCAGGCTGCAATGCGGCCACCGCCCGGTTGAATGCCTTTGCACAGCGTCTGCGCGTCCTGCTTGCAGGCGTCTTTGACGCTTTCCTCTGCGTGAGCGGCAGGCAGGCACAGGGCCATCAACAGGGGCAGGCTTAGCAGGATGTTGGGCTTGATCTTCATGGTGTGTTTCTCCTTCTTGAAGCGGTGGTTCGGGTTGGGGGATTCAAGGTTGGGCTTGGCCAGTGAGCCAGGCCGCGCGAATCAGGCGGCCACAATCAACCGACTGCACGGCGGGTTTCTGATCGGGCTCGTCCGAGCGAAGGCCGCTGCGGTCTTCGCGGGCCACGATGCCGTAGAAGGTCTTGCTGGCGTCGATCCAGGGGTAGAAGCCAAAAGCACCCGGGCTGCTGAACGCCCCATCGCCCACCTTGGGATCGTCTTCTACCCAGTGGCCTACCGCGTAGTGCCAGGTTTCGGTTTGCGGGATGGGTGTCTTGACGGCCTCCTTGGGGCAGGTCTGCGGGTTGGTGCACACGGGGTGTGAGCCCAGCAGGGCGCCCATCTGCAGGTCGCCCTTGAGCGTGGCGCGCAGGAAGCGGGCGTAGTCGGCTGCCGTGCTCACGCCGCCACCGGCCAGTTGTGCCTGGCTGTAGCTCAGGGCCCAATCGGGGCCCAGGTGCAGGCCACGCTTGATGGCCACGGCCAGTTCATCCTTGTTCAACATGCCCAGCCCCATCAGCGTGGCGTGCTTTTGCATGTGGCCGCCGTTGTAGTCGAACAGGCCCACGGTCTCATTGTCGATGCGGCCTCGGCCGTTGAGCATGCTGGCCTGGCATTCGCCCACGGTCTGCCTGGGCAGGCAGACCCGAAAGCGCGTGTAACCGCTCTGGAAGTTGAGGAACTGCACGTCCTCGTTGCTGAGCTTGCCCTGGCGTTGTTCGGCCACGTAGGCGCCATACAGCCATTTGGAGGCGGAGGCCAGGGCCAGTTTGGTCTGCGCACTCGGTGCCTGATCGCCCGATTGCCCGCTGGCCAGCGTCCGTTCCGCGTTGCCCACTTCCCAGTAAAAGGGTTGGGCGGCGACGCAGGCGGCGGCCTCTTTGGCCGTGCGGTGTGCCGCGATCTCACGCTGCGCCAGCGGGACGCGGGTGCTCAGGTCGGCGGCCTGGCTGCTCAGCGAACAGGCCAGTGCGAGGGTGGTCAGGGCGAGTGAGCGCATGGTGGGGTCCTTGTTTTGGTGCCGGTTCGGGAAACAGGCGTGTTGGGGTGAACAGACTGTCTCGCAAACAGGGGCATCGTGCTGGACACACAACGTGACTTGCATGGCAAGCGATGACATGGTCAGGCGCTTTGTCATGGTTTGTCATGATTTCATGACCAGGCGGCTGGAGGGCCTGGCGCTGAGTCCATCAGGCTGCACCTATCATCGAACGCAAGCCGACACGAGACACCATGACCGACCCCGCCCGTATCCTCATTGCCGACGACGAGGCCGAACTGCGCAGCCTCCTGCAACGTTATCTGGGGGAGCAGGGCATGGCGGTGCGCGTGGCCAGTGATGCCGCCGCTGCCGAGAAGCTGCTGGCGCGTGAGCGCTTCGACGTGCTGGTGCTGGACGTGATGATGCCGGGTGAGGACGGTCTGTCCTTGTGCCGTCGCCTGCGTGCGCAAGGTGAAACGGTGCCGATCCTGATGCTCACGGCCAGAGGCGACCCGGTGGACCGCATCCTGGGCCTGGAGATGGGGGCGGACGATTACCTGCCCAAGCCTTTTCACCCGCGGGAGTTGCTGGCGCGCGTGCAGGCCATGGTGCGTCGCCAGCGCATGCTGGGCGCGCATGGTGGGCCCCTGGGCGAGGAACCCGTGTGCTTTGGGCGCTTCACGCTGTTGGCCGCGCAGCGTCGTCTGTTGCGTGACGGGGCCGATGTGGCTTTGAGCACCGTGGAGTTCAACCTGCTGCATGCCATGGCCATGAACGCCAACCGCCCCTTGGGACGGGACCGCCTGATCGAGCTGACCCGGGGGCGAGACCATGAGGCCACAGACCGCAGCATTGATGTGCAGGTCCTGCGCCTGCGCCGCCTGATCGAGGCCGATCCAGCCAGCCCGCGCCATATCCAGACGGTATGGGGCGTGGGTTATGTGTTCGTGCCTGAACCTGGCGAGCCGGGGCAGGGGGGCGCATGAAGGCCTGGCCCCGGTCCCTGTTTCAGCGCAACATGCTGCTGATTGCGGTGCTCATCGTGGTGGCGCAAGTGTCCAGCGCCGTGTTGTTTCGGGAGCTGGTGATGAAGCCACGCGTGAGGCAGTCGGCGCAAAGCGCGGCGCGGCACATCGAGGCCTTGCAGGCGGGGCTGGCTGCCTTACCGCAAAGCCAGCGGCAGGCTTTTCTGGACCGCATGAATGCACACGCGCAGGCGCCCGCGGCGCAAGGCCTTGATGCGGCCCCGGCACCGCAAGCTGTGATCTCGCGCCGGCTCTCTCCGCTGGAGCAGGCCTATATCGACCAGATCAGCCGGGTGCTATCGACAGAAGGGGGGCAGGTGCAGTGGCGTCGTGAGCCAGGTCAGCCCCTGGCTATACAGATCACGCTGGAGGGGGCGCACTACTGGATGACCGTACCTGGCCTGGTGTCCTCGCTAGGTGTGCCTCGCACCTGGGTCATCGGCTCGGTGATCACGGCACTGCTGGCCATCTGGGGTGCATGGCTGATCCAGCGCAGGCTGAATCGGCCACTGGCGCGTGTCATCGATGCAGCGCAAGCTTTGGGGCGAGGCGAGCGTGTGCCGGCCCTGCCTGAAGACGGGCCCAGCGAGATCGCAACCGTCGCCAAGGGCTTCAACGAGATGGCGGCCAATCTGGCCAACCACGAGCGGGAGCGGGCCCTGATGCTGGCGGGCCTGTCACACGATCTGCGCACGCCATTGACCAAGATCCGCCTGGCCACAGAGATGCTGCAAGGCCAGGGCGATGCGGCCTTGCTGGCCAGCGTGGACCGCAGCATTGACGGGATGGCGCACCTGTTGCAACAGTTCATGGACTTCACCCGCGCCAGCCATGAGGTCGGGGCACCACAGGAGCCGCTGCTTCAGGTGGATGTCAATGACCTGGTGCGTGAGACCTTGGCCATGTGCGTGTTGGATGACGCGGGCGCGGCGGATGTCCGGCTGAGCCTGGGCGAAGTGCCGCAACTGAATCTGCCCGTGCATGCCATGCGCCGCATCTTGCTCAACCTGCTGGTCAACGCGCAACGGCACGGGCGCCCGCCCATTGATGTGGTGACCCGGGTGGCGCAGCAGCGCCTGTTCATCGAGGTCATGGACCGCGGGCCGGGTATTGCGGCTTCAGCGGTCGATCAGGTCAAGCGCCCCTTTGCGCAAGGCAATGAAGCCCGCTCGCACCTGCAGGGCGGGGCGGGACTGGGCCTGGCCATCGTGGAGCGCATCGCGCAGGCGCATCAGGCTCGGCTTGACTTGTTGCCCCGAGAAGGTGGGGGCCTGCTCGCCCGGCTGGACTGGCCCTTGAACGAGGTCAGTAGTTGATGGCGTAACGGTAGCCGCGGTACTTGAACACGGCAGACTTGAGGCGGATCTCTTCCAACACCAGGCCTTGATAGGGCTGATCCCCTTCGTGGAATACCTGGCTGTTGATGATCAGCATGCGGCTGGCGGGTGTGTCCGAGTACATGGCGCCACCGATCATCAGTTGCGGTAACTCGCGCTTGATGTCGTCGGGCAACTCGTTCATGGTCGGGATGCGCGCTGCGGCCGGGGCTGCCTGGGCGGTGGGCTTCGGTGTGGCCCGCACTGGCTCTGCCGGGGCGCGGGATGGGGCCTCGCGCACCATCGTGGGGGATGGTGGGGCGGGTGGTGCGGCAGGCCGGAGCGGCGGTGTCATGGCCGGAGGCCGGTCAGCGGGTGCGGATGGCGGTGCTGCAGCAATGGGCGGCGCTGGCATGCGCTGCTCAGCCGCTGCGGGTGCCTGCGTGGGCTCCGCTGGCGTCCCATTCATGGGCTGCGCTTCTGCCGTGGGCGTTGGGTTTGGCTCGGTCGTCGGTGCGGAGGGGCGGCTCAACAGCTGCCAGCTCAAGACCGCAATCAGGCAGATGCCCGCACCCGCAACCAGCCACATGGCGGGGGCCACCGGGCGACGCGTGGCTTCGCCGTCGTCGTCCACCTGGCCCAGCGGCTGCGAATGCAGGCCGGGTACCGTCCCACGTTCGCGTTCGGCGTCGGCCTTCTTGAGGGCATCAAGGATGTAGGACATCGTCTCGTCTCGCAGTGGTCTGGCCCGTCAGCAGCCTGGGTTCCTGGATCCCCACGGCGCGGTTGACCAGCATGAAGGTGGTGGCGCCCACAACGCCATCGGGCTTGAGCCCCTGCGCCATCTGGAAAGCGTACACCCGCGACTGCATGCCCGCGTCAAATACCTGCTTGCCGCTGGGCGGCGGGGTTTTGTCCAGCCGGGCCAGTTGCCGCGCCAGCCAGTCGACCACCGGGCCGGTATTGCCGGGCAGGATCTTGGCGTGAAAGGCCGGTGGCGTGCGCCAGTAGGTGGTGAAGTCGCCGCGCCACATGGTGGCCAGGGTGCCCAAGGGCAGCGAATAGGGGCGGCCATCCAGGGTGATGAAGGCGGTCTGGTCCTTGAGCCCTGTCAGCAGGGCATAGATCGCCTGGTTCTTGTCGTCATGCAGGGCCAGCACGACCGGGCGTTCCAGTTGGCGGATCAGCGCCAGCCCGCCGCTGTTGCGAAAGCAGGCCAGGTCCTGCAGTTGTGCCTGCGTGCAGGTGTCGCCGGCTTCGCTCAAGGTGACTTGCCACAGCGGGGCCAGTGCCCGCAGGGCGTCCTTTTCCTTGCGGAAGGCCGCCTGGTAGACGCCTCGGGCATCAATGGGGGGCGCGGCCAGCGTGGTGCTGATGGTGCCGCCCGGGATAGAGGCCGAAGCGCCGGGGCGCACCCCTGATGCGGCACTGTGCCCCTTGGTGTCTGGCACGCCGCTGGCCTTGCTTGTCAGCTTGATGGCCTGTGCACGCTGGTGCTGATGCAACCAGGCTGCACCACCAATGCCGGCGATGGCCGTGAACAGCAGGCCACCGGCCAACCAGGGCATCCATGGCTCCTGTGCCTTCTTGCTGCTGGATCGCGGTGGTGCGCCGGCGGAACCCGACTTCCCACTGGGCGCGGCGGCATGGCCCGACCTGGGTGTCTGAAAGACCTCTTGCGCGGCCTTGTCCACGATCTGCCTGTCCACCTTGGCCTTGTTCTCGACATAGGCCCCCAGCAGCGCGCGGTCGCACAGCAGGTTGATGCGCCGGGGCACGCCGCCGGTCAACTGGTGGATGCGGCGCACGGCCTTGCTGTCAAACAGGCGGCCACGCTTGAGCCCCCCCACGGACAAGCGGTGCTGGATGTACTGCCCCGTTTCTTCTTCAGACAAGGCGTCCAGGTGGAAGTGCGCGATCACGCGCTGGGCCAGTTGCTCCAGCTCGGGGTGGGCCAGCATGGTGCGCAACTCGGGCTGGCCGATCAGCATGATCTGCAGCAGCTTGCGCTCGCTCGTCTCCAGATTGGTCAGCAGGCGCAATTGCTCCAGCACATCGGGCGAGAGGTTCTGTGCCTCGTCGATGATCAGCACATTGTTCTGGCCGACCGCGTGCGTCTTGAGCAGGAACTCGTTGAGCGGGTCAACGTAGTCCTTGATGGTGGCCTGGCCCGGGCCCTGGTGCTCATAGGGGATGCGGAACTCGTCGCACACCGATTTGAGCAGCTCGCCCACCGTGACCTTGGGATTGAAGATGTAGGCAACGTTGGTGCGGCGGGGGATCTGCTCCAGGAAGCAGCGGCAGACCGTGGTCTTGCCCGCGCCGATCTCGCCCGTGAGCACCACGAAACCACCGCCCCCACCCACGCCATACAGCAAGTGAGCCAGGGCCTCGCGGTGGCGCTCGCTCATATACAGGTAACGCGGGTCGGGCGCGATCGAGAACGGCGCCTGTTTCAGGCCGAAATATTGCGCGTACATGGGTCAAGCATAGCGTCTGTGAGGGCCGGGCCGTCTCAGTGGATATCGCACCACATCCTCGGGGCCTGCCTGGGCGCAAAATCATGGCTGACCATGACGCATGCCCATCGCCTTGAAATGCCCCCCTGGCCCAACGAGCCTGACGGCCCGCGCGCCGCCACCTACGTGGTGGACACCAATGTGATCCTGGTGGCCAATGGCCAGCACCCCGGGGTGTCGAGCGAGTGCGCGGCGCGCTGCGCCCATTGGCTGGACGAGCTGATGGCCACCGGCCGCCTGGCGCTGGACGCCGGCTTCGAGATCGTGCGTGAGTACCAGCACAAGACCCACGCCAGTGACGGCCTGGGCAAGGGGGATGCCTTCTTGCGCTGGGTGCTGCACAACATGGACAACCCCGCGCGCTGCGATCTGGTGGAGATCGCACCCGATGCGCGGCGGGGCTACGAGGCCTTTCCGATCGATTCAGCCTTGAACAGCTTTGATGCCTCGGACCGCAAATTCGTGGCCGTGGCCCGCACTCACCCAGAAGCGCCGCCCATCCTGCAGGCAGCCGATTGCAAGTGGCTGGACTGGTCGGCCGCTCTGGCAGCGCACGGCGTGCGTGTTCAGTTTCTATGTGATGCGGAACTGCGCGAGTTCCACGCCCACAAGTTTGGTCAGTGAGGTCTGCCCATGAGTGAGTTCTTCCGTTTCCCGCATACGCCCCACATCGCCTGGCTGGCATCGGGCACCCCCCGTGACGACAAGGTGCTGGCACCCGATGAGGTCAAGGCCTTGCTGGATCACCCGGTCGTGGTCGAAGAAAAGCTCGACGGTGCCAACATGGGCATCTCCTTCAATGCAGAGGGCGTGCTGCACGTGCAGAACCGCGGCCAGTACCTCAACAAGCCTTATGGCGGCCAGTTCACGCGCCTGGATGAATGGCTGGCGATCCGCGAAGACGCCTTGTTTGATGCGCTGGGTGACCAACTCATCCTGTTTGGCGAATGGTGTGCCGCCCAGCACTCGCTGGACTACGAAGCCCTGCCCGATTGGTACCTCGCCTTTGACGTGTACGACCGCGCCACGGGGCGTTTCTGGAGCACCCGCCGCCGCCACGAGCTGGCGCAAAAGCTCCAGGTGCGCGAGGTGCCGCGTGTGAGCCAGGGCCTGACCACGCTGCCCGTGTTGATCGAGTGGGTTCAAACCCACCGAAGCCACTACCGCGAGGGCTCGCTGGAAGGTGTGGTCATCCGCCATGAAGATGAGGACTGGCTGATCAACCGGGGCAAGCTGGTCCGCCCGGACTTCGTGCAGAGCATCGAGGAGCATTGGCGCAGCCGCGCCCTGCAATGGAACCGCATCAACTGGGAGCAGGGCGAGCCCGGCTGAGCCCGTCGACGATCAGGTCCAGCGCCGCGATCAGCGTGCGCTCGGTCTCGCTGGTGTCCACTCGCCATTGCGGCAGTTGGCCATCCACCTGCATGCGCGCCAGGCCATAAGCCAGCGCGCGCAAGGCCAGGGCCATCTCGGGCAGGGAGCCCGCGGGCAGCAGGCCTGCCAACTGGGCTTGCTCGACCAGGTCCATGGTGATCTGGCGGACCGCGTCGAAGTGCACCGGCAGGCTGGCGGAGCGGTCGAATTCGAACAGGCGGCGCGACGACACCAGCCGGAACTGCGTGGGGTTGTGCAATGCCCATTGGATGAAAGTGCGTCCCAGCGCCTTCAGTCGGGCGATCGGGTCGGCGGGCGCATCAAGCTGGTCGCGCTCGACCCGCAGCCGCAGGCGCACCAGGGCCTCTTCGGCCACCGCCGTCATCAACGATTCGCGGTCGGGAAAGTGCCGAAATGGCGCGCCTGAAGACACGCCCAGCCGCCTGGCCACCTCCCGCACGCTGATGATGTCCTTGCCGGTTTCCTCGGCCACGGTCACGGCCATGTCGATCAAGGCCTGGCGAAGGTTGCCGTGGTGATAGGGGCGTGGAGTCAAGGGCATGGCGGCCTGGGGGTGCAATGTAAGCAGTGCGTATTTTGCTTGGTCTGCGCTCATCGCGCTGCCTAAGATGCGGCACAAATTCATCCACCAGAGGAGCCCCATCATGATTCAGCCCTCACGTTTCAGCGCTCGGCCCAACCCGCTGGTGTGGTGGCTCGGGGCCCTGGTGCTGGGCCTGATGGCGCTGGCTTGTCTGCAGGCCTTGCCCGGCGTGGATGGCGTGCGCCTGCTGATCCGGGCCACCGCGCGCACATCCTTGCTGTTCTTCCTGCTGGCCTATACGGCGCAGGCCGCGGTGCGCACCTGGCCTGGGGCCTGGTCCAACTGGCAGCGCACGCATCGCCGCCAATGGGGGTGGTTGTTCGTGGCCTCGCACACCGTCCATGCAGCGGGCATCCTCGCACTGGCCCTGATGGCGCCGGATCTGTTCAACACGCTGGCGCCACTGGGCAACCGCATCAGCGGCGGCCTGGCCTATGCCTTCATCTGGGCGATGGGCCTGACCTCGTTCGACCGCAGTGCGCGCTGGCTGGGCCCCACCTGGTGGGCGCGCCTGCACACCTGGGGCCTGCACTACATCTGGCTGAGCTTTCTGGTGGCCAATGGCAAGCGCATCGCTGCCCAGCCCCTTTATGCCGTGCCGACACTGTTGTTGCTGGCGGCCTTGTGCTGGCGCCTGTGGGCCACGCGTCAGGCGAGCCGCCAGGTGGGCGGGATGCCCGCGTAGTGCGGGTTCAGTCCTGGGCCAGCCAGCGTTGCGCCAGCTTCACCCACAGCGTGGCGCCCAGCGGGATCAATTCGTCATTGAAGTCATAGCTGGGGTTGTGCAGCATGCAGGGCCCCATGCCGTGGCCTGATTCGCGGTGCGTGCCATCACCATTGCCGATCACGAAGTAGGCACCGGCTTGCGCCTGCAGGAAGTAGCTGAAGTCTTCCGCGCCCATGGTGGGCTCGAACTCGCGCACCTTGTCGGCGCCAGCCACCTCGCACATCACCTGGCGCGCGAAAGCGGTTTCAGCCGGGTGGTTGATGGTGGGCGGGTAGTTGCGGCTGAACTCGAAGTCCGCCGTGGCACCGAAGGCCGCGCACACATGCTGCGTCATCTCGCGCATGCGGGTCTCGATCAGGTCCAGCGTGTCGGTGGTGAAGGTGCGCACGGTGCCCTGCATGGTCACCGACTCCGGGATCACGTTGGTGGCTTCTCCGGCTTCGATCATGGTCACCGAGATGACGCCGGTTTCGATTGGGCGCATGTTGCGCGTCAGGATGGTCTGGAAGGACTGCACCAGCTGGCAGGCAATGGGCACCGGGTCCACGCCCAGATGCGGCATGGCGCCATGGCAACCCTTGCCGCGGATGGTGATCAGGAACTCGTTGCTCGATGCAAAACAGGGGCCGTTCTTGATGGCGAACTCGCCCACTTCCATGCCCGGCCAGTTGTGCATGCCGAAGATGGCATCCATGGGGAAGCGCGTGAACAGGCCATCGCGGATCATCTCCCGCGCGCCGCCGCCGCCTTCTTCTGCGGGCTGGAACACCACATACACGGTGCCATCGAAGTTGCGCGATGCCGCCAGGTGTTGGGCGGCGGCCATCAGCATGGCCGTGTGCCCGTCGTGGCCGCAGGCGTGCATGCGGCCCTGGTGCCGGCTGGCGTGCGCAAAGGTGTTGTGCTCGGTCATGGGCAGGGCGTCCATGTCGGCGCGCAGGCCGATCGCACGCTTGCCGGGGCGCCCCTTGATCACGCCGACCACACCGGTCTTGCCCAGGCCCGTGTGCACCTCGATACCCCAGTTGCGCAAGGTGTGCGCGATCAAATCGGCGGTGCGCTCTTCCTGGAAGCACAGCTCCGGGTGGGCGTGGATGTCACGACGAAACGCCCGCATGGCATCAGCCTGCTCCAGCAACGCCGGCAGGATGGTCGGGGGCAGTTCGTTGCGCGTCACGGTCATGGTTCAGGGGACTTTTCGAACAAGTTTGAGATATTACCCGCCGAACTGTTCGCAGGCTATTTATAGTGTCCAGCCGTGACGACCAACGAGGAGATTCGCCATGAGCGATGTCAAGTTTTCCCAAGCACACACCCTGGGTCTGGAAAAGGCCCGCGAACTGGCCAAGCAATGGGCTGAAGATTCGGCCAAGAAGATGGGCCTGGAGTGCAAGCACACCGAAGGTGCCGACCAGGACACCATCACGTTCGAGCGCATGGGTGTCAACGGCCTGATGACCGTGACTGGCACCAGCTTTGACCTGGACGTCAAGCTGGGCATGATGATGAAGGCCTTCAAGCCGATGATCGAATCCGAGATCGCCAAGAACCTCGGCCGGATCATTGACAAGGCTTCCGGCAAAGCCTGATCTTCGGGCTGGCCGCAAAGCAAAACGGGCTGCCAATGCAGCCCGTTTTGTTTGGTCAGTCCGTGCGCTTACTTCTTGAGCGACTCGACCAGGTCGATGTAGCCTTGCTTGGCTTCGTCCTGGCTCTTGCCCTTCAGGGCGGCCCAGGCGTCGTACTTGGCACGGCCCACGAAATCGGTGAAGCCAGGGCGGTCACCCGTGGCGTCGCCCACGCTGCCTTGCTTGAACAGCGAGTACATCTGCAGCAGGGTGTTGTTATCGGGCTTGGCGGGCAACAGCTTGGAGTCTGCCAGGGCCTTGTCGAAGCGGGCTTGAAGATCGGACATGTTTGTCTCCTGTCAAATTGGCGGTCACGGCGCTGGACCTGGCCAGGCGGTGACGGGTTCATCGCAGGCGCATGTTACTGCCCGTTTGACGGGCTCACGAGCCTGGCAGCCCCCTCAAGCCAGTGCCTGAGAAACCATGGGGTCATGGCGGATTCTCTAGAATCAATGCCCTCATGAGCGCTGTTTCCTTCCACAACGTCACCAAAACATTCGAGTCCGGCGGCCGCACCGTGCGGGCGCTGCAGGGCGTCAGCTTTGACATCGAAGAGGGTGAATTCTTCGGCCTCCTCGGGCCCAATGGTGCGGGCAAAACCACCCTGATCAGCATCCTGGCTGGTTTGAGCCGTGCCACCTCGGGCAAGGTCACCGTGCAGGGGCACGACGTGGTCAGCGACTACGCAGCCGCGCGCCGCGCCCTGGGCGTGGTCCCGCAAGAGCTGGTGTTCGACCCCTTCTTTTCGGTGCGCGAAACCCTGCGCATCCAGAGCGCCTACTTTGGCCTGCGTCGCAACGACGACTGGATCGACGAGCTGCTGGCCAACCTGGGCCTGAGTGACAAGGCCGACGCCAACATGCGCCAGCTGTCGGGCGGCATGAAGCGGCGCGTGCTGGTGGCCCAGGCCCTGGTGCACCGCCCACCCGTGATCGTGCTGGACGAGCCCACCGCGGGCGTGGACGTCGAATTGCGCCAGACCTTGTGGCAGTTCATTGCCCAGCTCAATAAAAAGGGCCACGCCGTCTTGCTCACCACCCATTACCTGGAGGAAGCCGAGGCCTTGTGCGGGCGCATCGGCATGCTCAAGCAAGGGCAACTGGTGGCGCTGGACCGCACTTCCGCCTTGCTGGCGGGCACCGCCTCCACCATGCTGCGCTTCAAGACTGACCATGCCCTGCCGCCTCAACTGGCCGCACAGGCCCGCATCACAGGCCGCATCGTTCAACTGCCTGCGCATGACGCCACCGAGATCGAGCAGATCCTGGCGCAGCTGCGCGAGGCCCACTGCAAGGTCGAGGACCTGGAAATGGGCCGCGCCGATCTCGAAGACGTCTTCCTCGAGATCATGCGAAGCCACCAAGGCGATCACGCCAAAGCGGGCCAGGTGAACAATGCAGGCAAACTGGAGGTGGCCGCATGAACTGGCTTGCCTCCGTACAGGGCGCCCGCCCCTTGTTCGTCAAGGAAGTGCTGCGCTTCTGGAAGGTGAGCTTCCAGACCATCGGCGCGCCGGTGCTGACCTCCGTGCTCTACCTGCTGATTTTTGGCCATGTGCTCGAAGACCATGTCCAGGTGTTCAAGGGCGTGGGCTACACCCGCTTCCTGATCCCTGGCCTGGTGATGATGAGCCTGCTGCAAAACGCCTTTGCCAACAGTTCGTCCTCACTCATCCAGAGCAAGATCACGGGCAACCTGGTGTTCGTCCTGCTGACCCCTTTGTCGCACCGCGCCTGGTTCCTGGCCTATGTGGGCGCCTCGCTGGTGCGCGGGCTGGCCGTGGGCACGGGCGTGTTCATCGTGACGGCCTGGTTCGCGCCACCCGGCCTGGCCGAGCCCTGGTGGGCCCTGATCTTTGCCATGTTGGGGGGCTGCCTGCTGGGCGCCCTGGGCCTGATCGCCGGCCTGTGGGCCGACAAGTTCGACCAGATGGCCGCCTTTCAGAACTTCATCATCGTGCCCATGACCTTCCTGTCGGGCGTGTTTTACTCGGTGCACTCGCTGCCGGGCTTCTGGCAGGGGCTGTCCCACCTCAACCCTTTCTTCTACCTGATCGACGGTTTTCGGCGCGGTTTCTTCGGCGCCAGCGACGTCAGCCCCTGGCTGAGCCTGGGCGTGGTGGCGACTGCCACGCTGGGTGTTTCGGCCCTGGCGCTGCGTTTGCTCAAGACCGGGTACAAAATCCGGTCCTGAACCTTTCTTTTTGATCTGTCGAGTCCAATATGGCCAACCCCACTCCTGCCGAAATCCAGCAATACATTGCCGCCGGTCTGCCTTGCGCACACCTGGAAGTGGAGGGCGACGGCCAGCACTTTTTCGCCACCATCGTGTCCGCCGAGTTCGAGGGCAAGAACCGGATTGGCCGCCACCAGCGCGTTTACCAGGCCCTGGGCGATAGAATGCGGGCTGAGATCCACGCGCTGTCCATGAAGACTTTGACCCCGGCCGAATGGGCCGAACAGGCTTCCAAGGCCTGATTTCACAGTCTGAAGTGGCCGTTTGGCACTCTGCTCGATACCGATTCATCTCTAATCAGGCGCGACTACCGCTTTGGCGGCAGCTTCGCGCCCTTTGCGTTTCCCCATGGACAAACTCCTGATCCGCGGCGGTCGTCGCCTGCAAGGCGAAGTGACGATTTCCGGCGCCAAAAATGCTGCCTTGCCTGACCTGTGCGCCACGCTGCTGAGCGCCGAGCCTGTCACGCTGGCCAATGTGCCGCAGCTGCAGGACGTGTCCACCACGCTCAAGCTGCTGGGCAACATGGGCGTCGTGGCCGAGCGCCATGCAGATGACGTCAACTGCGTCACGCTGGATGCCGGCCGGGTCGACAAGCCCGAAGCGCCGTACGAGCTGGTCAAGACCATGCGCGCCTCCATCCTGGTGCTGGGCCCGCTGCTGGCCCGCTTTGGTCGCGCCCGCGTCTCGCTGCCCGGCGGCTGTGCCATTGGCTCGCGCCCCGTGGACCAGCACATCAAAGGCTTGCAGGCCATGGGTGCCCAGATCACGGTCGAGCACGGGTACATCGAAGCCCGCACGCCGCTGGACGCCAAGGGCCAGCCGACCCGCCTTCAAGGCGCCCGCATCACGACCGACATGGTCACCGTGACCGGCACAGAGAACCTGCTGATGGCCGCCACGCTGGCCGAGGGTGAAACCATCCTCGAAAACGCCGCGCAAGAGCCCGAAATCACCGACCTGGCCAATCTGCTGATCGCCATGGGCGCGAAGATCGAAGGGCAGGGCACGCACCGCATCCGCATCCAGGGGGTGGACAAGCTCCATGGCCTGAGCAGCGCGCAGGCGCACCAGATCATTCCTGACCGCATCGAAACCGGTACCTTCCTGTGCGCCGTGGGCGCCACTGGCGGCGACGTCACTTTGCGCAAGGCCAATGCCGAGCACCTGGAGTCCGTGGTTGAAAAACTGCGTGAAGCCGGCGTGAGCATCGAAGCCGGGGCTGATTGGATCCGCGTCAAGGCCGATGCGCGGCCCAAGGCCGTGGGTTTCCGCACGCGTGAGTACCCCGCCTTCCCGACCGACATGCAGGCCCAGTTCATGGCGCTCAACTGCGTGGCCGAAGGCACCGCGGTGATCCACGAGACGATTTTTGAAAACCGCTTCATGCACGTCAACGAGCTGATCCGCCTGGGCGCGAACATCGCCGTGGACGGCCACAGCGCCGTGGTGACCGGCGCACCCAAGCTGTCTGGTGCCACCGTGATGGCCACCGACCTGCGCGCCTCGGCCAGCCTGGTCATCGCCGGCCTCGTGGCCGATGGCGAGACCCTGATCGACCGCATCTACCACCTCGACCGTGGCTACGACCGCATGGAAGCGAAACTCCGAGGCATCGGTGCCGACATTGAACGCGTCAAGGCATAAGGACGCCGCTACAACATGATCACCCTCGCACTTTCAAAAGGCCGCATCTTCGAAGAAACCTTGCCCCTGCTGGCCGCCGCCGGCATCGAGGTGACCGAAGACCCTGAAAAGTCCCGCAAGCTCATCTTGCCCACCACGCGGCCCGATGTGCGCGTGGTGCTGGTGCGTGCCTCGGACGTGCCCACCTATGTGCAATACGGTGGCGCCGACATCGGCGTGGCCGGCAAGGACATCCTGATCGAGCACGCCGGTGTCAATGGCGACAACGACGGCCTGTACCAGCCGCTGGACCTCAACATTGCCAAGTGCCGCATGAGCGTGGCTGTGCGTGCCGACTTTGACTACGCCGCCGCCGTCAAGCAGGGCTCGCGCATCCGTGTGGCGACCAAGTACACCACCATCGCCCGCGATCACTTCGCCAACAAGGGCGTGCACGTGGACCTGATCAAGCTGTACGGCTCGATGGAGCTGGCGCCCTTGACCGGCCTGGCCGATGCCATCGTGGACCTGGTGTCCACCGGCAACACGCTCAAGGCCAACCACCTGGTCGAGGTCGAGCAGATCATGAACATCAGCTCGCGCCTGGTCGTCAACCAGGCCTCGCTCAAGCTCAACCGCGAACCCATCCGCGCCCTGATCCAGGCTTTCGAGTCCGCCATCCCGAAGAAGTGAAGCGTGTGCCAGGGGCTATGACGCCGGTAGCCACAAGCCATCGCGTCCATACCCCGCACCAGTCAGATTTCTGAGATCCTCTTGCTCATGACCGTCCAGATCCGCCACCTCGCCACCTCCCAGCCCGATTTCGATGCCGCCTTCCAGAAGGTGCTGCATTGGTCGGCCGAGACCGACACGGCCATCGAAGACCGCGTGGGCGCGATCCTGGCTGATGTGCGCCTGCGTGGTGACGCCGCCGTGCTGGAGTACACCGGCCGATTCGACCACCTGCAGGTGGACAGCATGGCCGCGCTGGAACTGGGGCAGGCCGAGTTGAAGTCCGCGTTTGACAGCCTGCCAGCCGTGCAGCGCGAGGCCCTGGAAAGCGCCGCCAAGCGCGTGCGCAGCTACCACGAGCGCCAGAAAGAAGCCTGCGGCCTCAGCTGGCAATACCGCGATGAAGACGGAACCTTGCTGGGCCAGAAGGTCACGCCGCTGGACCGCGTGGGCATCTATGTGCCCGGTGGCAAGGCCGCGTATCCCTCGTCTGTGCTGATGAACGCCATCCCTGCCCATGTGGCCGGTGTGCAAGAGATCATCATGGTCGTGCCCACCCCCAAGGGCGAGAAGAACCCGCTGGTGCTGGCCGCCGCCTATGTGGCCGGCGTGTCGCGCGCCTTCACCATCGGCGGCGCACAGGCCGTGGCCGCCCTGGCTTACGGCACCGCCACCGTGCCCAAGGTCGACAAGATCACCGGCCCGGGCAACGCCTATGTGGCCAGCGCCAAGAAGCACGTGTTCGGCCAGGTCGGCATCGACATGATCGCCGGCCCCAGCGAGATCCTCGTGCTGGCCGATGGCTCCACACCGCCCGACTGGGTCGCCATGGACCTGTTCAGCCAGGCCGAGCACGACGAACTGGCCCAAAGCATCCTGCTGTGCCCGGACGCTGCCTACATCGCCAAGGTGCAAGCCGAGATCGACCGCCTGCTGCCCACCATGCCGCGCGCCGACATCATCCGCGCCTCGCTGGAAGGGCGTGGCGCCCTGATCCACACCCGCAGCATGGAGGAGGCCTGCGAAATCTCCAACCGCATCGCGCCCGAGCACCTGGAGGTGTCCTCCAACGACCCGCACAAGTGGGAGCCGCTGCTCAAGCACGCCGGCGCCATCTTCCTGGGTGCCTACACCTCCGAGTCGCTGGGCGACTACTGCGCCGGCCCCAACCACGTGCTGCCCACCTCGGGCACTGCGCGTTTCTCGTCGCCGCTGGGTGTGTATGACTTCCAGAAGCGCTCCAGCCTGATTGAGGTCAGCGAGGCCGGTGCCCAGGTGCTGGGCAAGACCGCCGCGGTGCTGGCTTACGGTGAAGGCCTGCAGGCGCACGCCCAGGCCGCGGAATTCCGCCTGAAGAAATGAACGACATGAGTCTGCTCGACGTCTTCCGTCCTGATGTCCGCGCCATGCACGCCTACGTGGTGCAAGACGCCGCCGGCTACATCAAGCTCGACGCGATGGAAAACCCCTTCACGCTGCCGCCCGCGCTGCAGGCTGAACTGGGCGAGCGCCTGGGCAAGGTGGCCCTGAACCGCTACCCCGGCGTGCGCGTCAATGACCTGCATGCCGCCTTGCGCGCCTACGCCCACGTGCCTGCCGACTGCGGCCTGGTGCTGGGCAATGGCTCGGATGAGCTGATCTCGCTGCTGTCCGTGGCGTGCGCTCAGCCGGGTGCCGTGGCCCTGGCGCCGCTGCCGGGCTTCGTCATGTACGAGGCCTTTGCCAAGCAAAGCGGCATGACGTTTGTGGGCGTGCCCCTGACGCCCGATTTCGAGCTGGATGGCCCCGCCATGCTGGCCGCCATCCGCGAGCACAAGCCCGCGCTGACCTACATCGCCTACCCCAACAACCCCACGGCCAATCTCTGGGACGACGCCGTCATCGAGCAGATCGTGGAGGCGGTGGGGGAGAACGCCGCAGTGGGTCATCCTGGCCTGGTCATCATCGACGAGGCCTACCAGCCCTTCGCCAGCAAGAGTTACCTGGATCGCCTGGCCAAGCACCCGCATGTGCTGCTGATGCGCACCCTGTCCAAATTCGGCCTGGCCGGTGTTCGCCTGGGCTACATGATGGGCCGCAAGGACCTGATCGAGCAGGTCGAAAAGGTGCGCCCGCCCTACAACATCAGCGTGCTCAACGTCGAGGCGGCCCTGTTTGCCATCGAGCACGCCAGTGAGTTCGCCCGCCAGGCCGAGACCATCAAGTCCGAGCGCCAGCGCCTGCTGGCCGCCCTGGCCGCCATGCCCGGGGCCAAGGCCTACCCCAGCCAGGCCAACATGATCCTGGTGCGCGTGAACGACGCTGCCGCCGCCTTCAACGCCCTTAAAGCTAGGGGCATCCTGATCAAAAATGTGGCGGGCCTGCACCGTTTGCTGGCAAACTGTATCCGCCTGACCGTGGGTCTTCCCTCGGAAAATGACGCCCTCATCGCGGCATTGACCGAAATCCTGCGCGAACCCCTGATTTCCAACCCTGCATGAACGCTCCTGACATGGTGGCCCAAGCTGGCGCCGATCGCGTGGCCGAGGTCACCCGCAATACCGCCGAAACCCAGATCACCGTCCGCGTCAACCTGGACGGCACCGGTGCGGCCAAGCTGCACACCGGCATCGGTTTCTTCGACCACATGCTCGACCAGATCGCGCGCCATGGCCTGGTCGATCTGGACATCCACGCCGTGGGCGACCTGCACATCGACGGCCACCACACGGTGGAAGACGTCGGCATCACCCTGGGGCAGGCCTTTGCCAAGGCCGTGGGCGACAAGAAGGGCATCCGCCGCTACGGCCACGCCTATGTCCCGCTGGACGAGGCCTTGTCTCGCGTCGTGATCGACTTCTCCGGCCGTCCCGGCCTGCACATCGACATCCCCTTCACGGCCGGCAGCATTGGCGGCTTCGACACCCAGTTGACCTACGAGTTCTTCCAGGGCTTCGTCAACCACGCGGGTGTCACCGTGCACATCGACAACCTGAAGGGCGTCAACGCGCACCATCAGTGTGAAACCGTGTTCAAGGCCTTTGCCCGTGCGTTGCGCGCCGCGCTGGAGCGCGACCCCCGCATGGCTGGCGTGATCCCGTCGACCAAGGGCTCGCTGTGAGCCCCGCCGTTTTGATCTCCCTGTGATGCTTTCCCTTTGACTCCATGAGCCAGACGACATCGACAGTGGCCGTGATTGATTACGGCATGGGCAACCTGCGCTCCGTCTCGCAGGCGGTTGAGCACGCGGCCAAGGATCTCAACCTTCAGGTCGTGGTGACCAACGACCCCGACGTGGTGAACGCCGCCGAGCGTGTGGTGCTGCCGGGCCAGGGTGCCATGCGCGACTGCATGCGTGAGTTGCGTGAGGCCCATGGGGGCCACCTGCTGGGCGCCGTGCTGCATGCCGCCGCCAACAAGCCCTTGATGGGCGTGTGCGTGGGCATGCAGATGCTGCTGGACCACTCCGAAGAGCAGGACACCCCCGGCCTGGGCCTCATCCCCGGCAAGGTGATCAAGTTCCGCCTGGACGGCATGAAGCAGCCCGATGGCAGCCGCTACAAGGTGCCTCAGATGGGCTGGAACCGCGTCCACCAGTCTCGCCACGAAGGCACGTGGGGCGGTCAGTCGCACCCCGTGTGGGCTGGTATCCCCGACGACAGTTACTTTTACTTCGTCCACAGCTACCATGCGGTTGTGGACAATCCCCAACACAGCGCCGGCGAAACCGAATACGGTGTCCGCTTTACCTGCGCTGTAGCCCGGGATAACATTTTCGCTACCCAGTTCCACCCCGAGAAGAGTGCTGAGCACGGGCTGGCCCTGTACCGCAATTTCCTGCTCTGGAAGCCTTGACCCAAGCGCTCCCAGAGTCCCGACGATTTCTCCACCCACCCGCACCACAGCCATGCTGCTGATCCCTGCGATTGACCTGAAAGACGGCAAATGCGTTCGCCTCAAACAAGGCGATATGAATGACTCCACCACGTTTGGCGAGGACCCGGCCGCAATGGCCCGGCGCTGGCTGGACGCGGGCGCCCGGCGCCTGCACCTGGTGGACCTCAACGGTGCCTTTGCCGGCAAACCCGTCAATGAGGCGGCCATCAAGGCCATCATCAAAGAAGTGGGTGACGAGATCCCGGTGCAACTGGGTGGCGGTATCCGCGACCTCGACACCATCGAGCGTTACCTGGATGATGGCCTGAGCTACGTCATCATCGGCACGGCCGCGGTCAAGAACCCCGGCTTCCTGAAGGATGCCTGCGTGGCTTTTGGCGGGCACATCATCGTCGGCCTGGACGCCAAGGACGGCAAGGTGGCCACCGACGGCTGGAGCAAGCTCTCCGGTCACGAAGTGGTGGACCTGGCCAAGAAGTTCGAGGACTACGGTGTTGAAGGCGTGATCTACACGGACATCGGCCGTGACGGCATGCTGTCGGGCATCAACATCGATGCCACCGTCAAGCTGGCCCAGGCCCTGACGGTGCCTGTGATCGCCTCTGGCGGCCTGTCCAACATCCGGAACATCGAAGAACTGTGCGCTGTCGAGCCCGAAGGTGTTGAAGGCGTGATCTGCGGTCGCGCCATCTACACCGGCGACCTGGACTTCGCAGCCGCCCAAAAGCGCGCCGACGAACTCAACGGTCAAGGCTGATCGGACAAGGGCCTTCAAGTGCTAGCCAAACGCATCATTCCCTGCCTGGACGTGACAGGCGGGCGGGTCGTCAAGGGCGTCAACTTCGTCGAGTTGCGTGACGCAGGCGACCCGGTCGAGATCGCGGCGCGCTACAACGAGCAAGGTGCCGACGAACTCACCTTCCTGGACATCACGGCCACCAGCGACGGCCGCGACATGATCCTGCACATCATCGAAGCGGTGGCTTCGCAGGTCTTCATCCCGCTGACGGTGGGTGGTGGCGTGCGCACGGTCGACGATGTGCGCCGCCTGCTCAATGCCGGTGCCGACAAGGTCAGCTTCAACTCGGCCGCACTGGCCAACCCGCCGGTGATCCGTGAGGCCTCCGACCGCTATGGCTCGCAGTGCATCGTGGTGGCCATTGATGCCAAGCGCCGCCAGGGCGATGACCTCGCCGCACGTGGGCCGGGCTGGGATGTCTACAGCCATGGTGGCCGCAAGAACGTGGGCCTGGATGCCGTGGCCTGGGCCCGGCAGATGGCCGAGCATGGCGCGGGCGAAATCCTGCTGACCAGCATGGACCGCGATGGCACCAAGTCCGGTTTCGATCTGGAGTTGACCCGTGCCGTGAGCGACGCGGTGGGCGTGCCGGTGATCGCATCGGGCGGCGTGGGCAATCTGGACCACCTGGCGGACGGCGTGCAACAGGGCGGGGCCGATGCCGTGCTGGCCGCCAGCATCTTCCACTATGGCGAGTACACCGTGGCGCAGGCCAAGGCGGTGATGGCACAACGCGGCATTCCCGTTCGCCTCTGACGCGCCATCTGACGCCCGTACTGGTGCGCATCAACCAAGGCCGCAAATGCGGCCTTTCTTTTTGCCCGCGTGACAAGCATCACACTCCCGGCTGCATGGGTTTGGCGATGCCCCTGTCTCCGTGTCGAGAACAGGCGTAATGTGTGGAGCGGGAAATGCCTCGTCCTCCGTGCCAAGGTCATTGAACGGCCGGGCCGCCAGAGGGCAGGATCAACTTCGAAAGGAGTGCCACATGCCCTTGACTTCTCGTTTCAAGCCGCTGCCCCTCTCATCCATGACCACGGCGCCCGAGCTGCCCAAGGTGCAGCGCATGGCCTTGCCCCACGACCCCGCTTTGAGCCTCTTGACGGACCTGCATCACAGCGCCTGCGTGATCGCCATGGAGCACGATGGGCTGGATGAAACCCTGCACCTGATGATGCGCGCTGGCGTGCGCATGGTGTTCGTGTCGGGTGCCGGTGGTGAGCTTGCCGGCATGGTCACCGCCGAAGACCTTCAGGGCGAGCGCCCAGTGGTGCGCGCGACGAGTGGCAGGGTGCCGCATCGCGAGTTGACCGTGGCCGACGTCATGGTGCCGGTCACGCAATGGGATACCGTGGACTTGGCCACCGTGCGCACGGCCCGGCTGGGGGACGTGGCCGAAACCATGCATGAACATGGGCTGCGCTACCTGCTGGTGACCCAGAACAAGCTGGGCAAGATGGTGCTGCGTGGTTTGTTTTCTGCCAGCCGGCTGGAGATGGCGATGAACACCACCATCGAGCCCGGCCTGCATTCGCGCAGCTTTGCCGAACTGGAGATGGTGCTGGCCCACTGAGCCTGGCTTCGGTCAGTTCATCCCCAGCTCGGTTGGGAGCCACAGCTCGAAACAAGCCCCTTCGCCGGGACTGTTGATGACCTTGACCTGCCCGCCGTGGCGTCTGGCCACGGTGTCGATGAAGACCAGGCCCAGGCCGATGCCGGCCGCCAGCTTGGACGGGCGCCCTTGCTCGACGCGTTCATAGCGTTTGAACAGGCGCCCCAGTTCCGACTCCGGAATGCCGGGCCCCTGATCGCGCACGGCGATCACATGGTGCCCGGGCTCGCGCGTTACCGAGACCGAGACCTGCCCGCCCTTGGGGCTGAACTTGATGGCATTGCTCAGCAAGTTGATCAGGGCGCGGTGCAGCAGGTAGTCATCAAAAGTGGCCGTCTGCATGTGCCCGGGTGGCCAGCTGCCTGTCAGTGTCATGTCCTTGGTGCGCGCCTGCAGTTGCATCTCGTCGATGCAATCCTGCGCCAACTGGATCAGGTCACCCGGCGCCGGTGCAATGGGGCGTGTCTCGGCGCGCATCACCTGCAGCAGCTCTTCGCACAGGTCCAGCGTGTGGCGGGCCATGGCCTCGACATGCTTGAGCGTTTCCTCCTGCGACATCTGCCCGCCGATGCGGTGCAGCTCCACCAGCGAGATCAGTGAGGCCTGAGGGGACCGGATGTCATGGGCAATGAAGCCCAGCAATTCAGTCCGTTGCAACTCCGCCTCCTGCAGCGCGGTCACGTCGGTGGCACAGACGATGGTGCCGCTGTCCGGGATGCCGTCATCGGCGCTGACCACCGCCACGAGATACTGTTTGCCCCGTGGGTGCGCCGCGGCGGAGGTCACGGGGGCGCGGCTGTGGCTGGCTTTGTCCAGCAGCATCTCCCAGGTGGGGGCTTCATTGGGCATCAAGGGCGCCAGCACCTCGCTCAAAGGGCGCCCCAGCAAGGCAGACGCATGGCTGAAGCCGGTCATCAAGCAGGCTTGCTGATTGGCCTGCGTGATCACGTGCGCCGCATCCACGACAAACACCGCGTCAGGCAAGGCCGAGAGGGTGTGCGCCAGCAACTGCCTGGTCTGGCGCAACTGCGAACTGGCCTGGCTGATGGCGCCTGTGCGTTGCCGCATGAAGTCGCCTTGCGACGTCCGTGTTGATGAGGGCGCGCGTGGGCCCGGCATGCCCGCGTCACCCGACATGGCCTGCAACTCGCGCTCCAGCTCGTGGGCCGTGGCTTCCAGCTTGCGCCAGCTCCAGACCGGGTAGCTCAACAGGGCGCCCAGTACCAGGCCGAAAGGTGGCCACCAAAGCCCTGCGCGCATCAACGCCCATGACACCAGGACCGCCCCGATCGCCAGGCATGCACTGTTGATCAGGCCCTGGCGCGGTGTGGCGCGGCGGAAGGACCAGAGCAGGCCCAGCACCAGCAGGGCAGACAGCAGCGCGTTGGCCGCCGGTGGAATGGCATGGATGAACCGATCCTGCCGCAAGGCATCCAGAAATTGCGCGATGACTTCGACACCCGACATGCCCTCGCCAAACTGCGAAACCGGGGTCTGGAAGGTTTCTCCCAGACCATTGGCTGTGACACCGATCAGGACGTGGCGATGGCGAAATGTGGAGGCGGGCACATCGCCGCGCAACACGGCCGCGTAGGACACGTGGGCGATGCGCCCAGGTGGGCCGAGGAAGGGAATGGCCATGGGCCCCTGGCGCTGCCAGTAGGACGAAGCCAGCGCACCGTCGTCCTGTGCAGCTTGCGCAGGGATGTTCTCTGGCCACTCGCCTGCCGCCTGCAGCATGGCGAGCGCGGGGTGGGGGTAGCGATGGGCGCGGGTGCCCGCCCACAGGTAGGCCCTGCGCAAGGTGCCGTCCACATCGATGGCCGCGTCTGCATGGGCCAGGTGGGCCACGCTTTGATAGATAGGGATGGGCCGCAGTTCGTGGCCTTGTCCTGCACCATCCAGTGCATGGCTCACGGGCAGGATGACCTTGTCGATCTGGCGCATGGCGTCTGACAGCAGGGCATCTTGCTGCGGCTCGCCGTCGGGCTCGCTGAGCAGCAGGTCCAGCATCACCGACTTGGGGTCTGCGGCCTGGATCTGCTGCAGGACGCGGGCATGGATGGACCGCTTCCAGGGCCAGCGCCCCATGGCCTGGAGGCTGGCGTCATCAATGGCCACGATCACGATGTCTGGCGCGGCCTGACGCTGCCAGGTGCTTTGAGCCGCATCGTAGACGGCCTGGTCCAGGTGCCAGGTCCAGTGCCACCAGCATGCAGCAGCGGTCAAGGTCATCAGGCACAGGCTCACCAGCCACCATTCTCGGCCTTGGCGGTCAACCGGGGGCATGCCGCTGGAGGCCGACTGCAGGGCAGGTGGCGTCATGGTTGGGTGGTGATGAAGTGCTCGCCACTTCGAACGCACTGCATGTCCGAGCTGCGCACGCAAGCGGGCAGCAGCACCATCTGCGGGGTGGTGTAGGGCCCGATGAAGCCATCGGCATCCACAGCACGGTAGCGCACATACAGCCGCCCACCTTCTTGCGGCTTGGGCAAGGTGATGTCCGGCTTGTCCGAGGCCACAGCGTGCAGCATCTGAGTGAACCCGGCATCGGTGGCCATCTGGAACTCGAAGCGCTGGCCAGGCTCGGCCTGCAACTGGAATTGCAGGCTGTCTGGTGTGATCACCGGCGGGGGCGGTTGCGCGGGCGGGTCGCGCATCAGCAGCAACTGGGCATCGCCCCAGGGGCCTTTGTCAGGGCCTGCGGCTGTCGTGGCGATGCGCCAGTGGTAGTCCCCGGTGGGGAGGGGCACGGTGGCTTGGGGATCAGGCAGCGAGGGCTGGTCCACCACCAATTGCGTGAAGCCCGCATCGCGTGCCACTTGAAGGCGGTAGGACTGTGCTTGCGGGTGGGCCGTCCAGTTGAGTTGGGCCTCGCGGGCGCGCAGCTTGGCGCGGTTGGCGGGGGCAGTGGGAATGGGCGGTTCAGGGCGTGCCTTGAGTTGCAAGGGCCACGTGCCATCCAGCCCTTCCAGCCCCTGTGCATTGGCAACGCGTGCGCGCAGGTGGTAGTGGCCATCGGGCAGGTCACTCACGCGGAAATGAGGTTGGGGCAAAGTGGCTTCGGCGCGCACGCGGCGGAAGTCGGCGTCGTCGGCAATCTGAATGCGGTAGCTGTTGGCGCCGGGCACATCAGGCAAGTCCAGGCGCAGCAGCGGGCGTTCAAACAGGCTGGGCAGGCCGGACAGCACGGGTGCAGCCGGCAAGGGCTGAGGGCTGCCAACCTGGGCCTGCGCATTGGTCACGGCACCGTGGCCGGCTGCCACGAGGGTGGTGCGTCCGGCCGTGCCCGCGGCAGCACCTGCTGCACCACTCACGGCCACCGTGCCGTCCAAGGTCTCGCCCCAGGTCAGCCGCTCATCCGTGGCCACCCGGAATTCGGTGCCACGCACACCCAGCACGGCCTGCGGTGTCTTGATCTGGTAGCGGGGCTGTCCGCCCGTCAGGTGCGTGACCAGGGACTCAACCCGCCCGCGCAGCACCGTCCAGGTCGAGGCGAAAAAGCCGGCTTCTTCGTACTTCACCGAGTTGTCCAGCCGCGCTTGCGTGTCAGCTTGAATCTTGAGGATGGAGCCATCGGCCAGTTGCACCGTGACATAGCCATTGGCGCTGGTTCGCAGCGTCATGCCCTGGGTGACCGCGTCGCCTTTTTGAACGGGCTGCATGGCCGCGCTGGGGCCCGCACCAGGCGGGTTGCGACGAGAGACCTCGCCGACCACTTCCAGCACCACACCGGCTTGCGGCGTGGCTTTCATGCGCTCGACCGGGATGCACAAGGCCTGGCCGATCGGGATGCGCCGGGGGTTGTCAACCTTGTTGACGCGCGCCAGCACCTGCCAGCGCCGAGGTTCGGCCAGGTAGCGTTGGCTCAGGCCAATCAGGGTGTCCCCTGCGACAGCCGTGTGGGTGTGGCACGACGCCGTGGCGGCCAGGGATGCAGGGCAGCATGTCAGAGATGCTGCGCACATCCAGACACCTGTCCAGGCCGGTCGATGCGCGAGCAGCATGGGCAAAACTTCCCGAGTTCGTTTGAATCCCTGGCAGCTTACGTGATGCCTGTCTCAGGGGCAAGGCGAGCTTGTCAACTCAGGCAGGATTGTCGATGTCCAGAAACTCATGCTGCAGGCCCAGGCGTGACACCAGGTGTTGCCCGATCGCCTGAACGCCATAGCGCTCGCTGGCATGGTGACCACAGGCCAGGAAGGCCACGCCGGTTTCGCGCGCGTAGTGCGCCTGGGGCTCCGAGATCTCGCCGGTCAGGAACACGTCCACGCCAGCGGCAATCGCCCCCTCGAAATAACCTTGTGCGCCGCCGCTGCACCAGGCTGCGCGCTTCAAGGCCCGGCCATCACCAGGTACGACCACCGGTGCGCGCCCCAGGACCTGGGCCACGCGGGCGCTCAGGCCATCCAGATCAAGCCCATCGGGCACCGGGCCCAGAAACCCCAAGTCCTGGTCGCCAAAGCGGCCATCTGCCACCAGGCCCAGTCGTTGCCCCCATTGGGCGTTGTTGCCCAGCGAGGCGTGGGCGTCCAGTGGCAGGTGGTAGGCAAACAGGTTGATGTCGTGCTGGATCAGGCGGGCCACGCGCTGCTTCATCCAGCCGGTGAGGCGGCCATCCTGCCCGCGCCAGAACAGGCCGTGGTGCACCAGGATGGCGTCCGCTTTGGCGGCAATGGCCGCATCGATCAAGGCCAGACTGGCCGTCACGCCCGTGACCAGCTTGTGAATGACGGGCTTGCCCTCAACTTGAAGACCGTTCGGCCCATAATCCTTGAACCGATCGGCTTCCAGCAGGTCCTGCAGGTGGCGGTGCAAGGCTTCTCGATCGATCATGGTTGGCCTTTCTGACTGACGTTGTTCATGGCTTGTGGCATTCATGCGTAAAACCTGGCTGATTTTCTCGCAGACGGTGACCGTGGCGGTTGCCGTGCTGTTTGTGGTCTCGACATTCAAACCACAGTGGATCCAGACCGTGCCGTGGCGCCAGGTGTTGCCCGGCGCCACCGTGGCCGTCGTGCCCGCGGCCGTGCCCGGCAGCGCACCGGCTTCTGCTGCGGCCACGCCGGGCTTTCGCGATGCCGCTCAAAAAGCCGCGCCGACCGTGGTCAGCGTCGTGACCAGCAATTCGGCCGCGCGCAACCCGCGTCGCAATGATCCCTGGTTTCGCTACTTTTTTGGCGACCAGGAGGGGCAGCCGCAATCCGGGGTGGGCTCGGGTGTCATCGTGTCGCCTGAAGGTTATGTGCTGACCAACAACCATGTGGTGGACCGCATGGACGACATCGAGGTGATGTTGACCGATGGCCGCAAGGCCTCGGCCAAGGTCATCGGCACCGACCCCGACACCGATCTGGCCGTGCTCAAGGTGGACCTGGATCGCCTGCCTTCCATCGCCTTCGGTGATTCGGATGCCTTGCAGGTCGGTGACCCGGTGCTGGCCATCGGCAACCCCTTTGGCGTGGGCCAGACGGTGACCGCGGGCATTGTCAGCGCGCTGGGGCGCAACCAGCTGGGCATCAACACCTTCGAGAACTTCATCCAGACCGACGCGGCCATCAACCCGGGCAACTCCGGCGGTGCGTTGGTGGACGCCCGGGGCAACCTGGTGGGCATCAACAGCGCCATCTATTCGCGCTCTGGCGGCAGCCTGGGGATTGGGTTTGCGATCCCGGTGTCGACTGCGCGCCAGGTCATGGAAAGCCTGATCCGCGATGGCCAGGTGACCCGCGGCTGGATCGGTGTCGAGCCGCGTGACCTCACGCCCGAAATGGCCGAGACCTTCAACCTGCCGGTCAAGGACGGGGTGCTGATCACAGGCGTGCTGCACAACGGCCCGGCTGCACAGGGCGGCATGCGCCCGGGCGATGTGGTCGTGGAAGTGGCCCGCGTCAAGGTGGCCAACACGGCCCAGTTGCTCAATGCCGTGGCCTCGCTCAAACCGGGTGAGGCGGCACAACTGCGCGTTCAGCGCGGCGGCGAAGTGCTGTCGCTCAGTGTGGTGGTGGCCAAGCGCCCGAAGACACCGCTTCAGGCGCGCAATCAGGACGAGTGAGCCTGAGCTGGTCAGGACGCCGGCGCGTCTTCGCTGTCCGGTGCGCGTGTGTGCTTGACGAACAGCTGTGCAGCCCAGATGCCCACTTCATAGAGCAGGCACATCGGGATCGCCAGTGACAGCTGCGACACCACGTCAGGCGGCGTGATCACGGCGGCGATCACGAACGCAATGACGATGAAGTAGCTGCGGAACTCCTTGAACTTCTCGACCGACACGATGCCCATGCGCGCCAGGATCACCAGCACCACAGGGACCTCGAACGCCGCACCAAAAGCCAGGAACATGTTGAGCACGAAGCTGAGGTAGGCCTCGATATCGGGCGCAGCCGTGATGCTCTTGGGCGCAAAGCTCTGGATGAAGGTGAACACCTTGCCGAACACGAAGAAGTAGCAAAACGCCACCCCGGCAAAGAACAGCACCGTGCTGGAGACGATCAAGGGCAGCACCAGGCGCTTTTCATGGGTGTACAGGCCCGGGGCCACAAAGGCCCAGATCTGATAGAGCACGACCGGCAAGGCCAGCATCAGGGCGGCCAGCATCGTGACCTTGATGGGCACCATGAAAGGCGAGATCGGGTTGGTGGCGATCAGCGTGGCGCCCTTGGGTAGGTGCTGCACCAGGGGCAGGGCCAGCCAGTCGTACAGCACCGCGGGCGATGGGTAGATGGCCAGCACAATGAAGGCCAGGCCTACCGCGATCACAACCCGGATCAGCCGGTCACGCAATTCGATCAGGTGGGACACGAATGGCTGTTCGCTGCCATCCATCTCATCTGGTTTGTTTGGTTCACTCACACAAAACCCTGTTTAGCGGGGGCCGGGACGAAAGCGCGCGACCCGCGCGGCACCGGACTGCACCTGCCGGCGCACGCCCTGACGCTGCTTGTACCAAAGCGGTGTGGCACCCCGCTTGAGCCGCCAGTTCTTGCGCACGGGCGGGCCGTAGCTGTAGTAGGGCGTGGGCTCATGCTGCGCGTGGTGGTCGGCCAGCGGATCGGTGTAGATCGCATCGCGGGCTTCGTTGATGCGGTCTTCGACGGATTGGCCCACATCGCGTGCCGCTTCCTCCAGCCCGGCTTTGACCTTCTTGAGCTCTTCCAGCTCCATGGAGCGGCTGACCTCGCTTTGCACCTGCGACACATAGCGCTGGGCCTTGCCCAGCAGCACCCCAACAGTACGGGCCACGCGCGGCAGCTTTTCAGGGCCGATGACGATCAGGGCCACCGCGCCGATGAGTGCCAGTTTGTCGATGCCGAAATCAATCATGGCTTACGCCCCACCTTGCAGTGGCGCGGCAAATAACAGATCGATCAAGACTTGCTCTTGGCATCGACGTCAACGGTGTTGGCGTCCTGGCGGGCGGTGTTGGTGACCTGTTGAGGGGCCGCCGGGGCGTCGGCCGTGCCGCCGTCCTTCATGCCGTCCTTGAAGCCCTTCACTGCCGCACCCAGGTCGGTGCCTACGTTCTTGAGCTTCTTGGTGCCAAACACCATCACCACGATGACCAGCACGATCAGCCAATGCCAGATGCTGAATGAACCCATGATCTTCTCCAAAAAGTCTGACGACTTGAAAACAAACCGGTAATTGTCTGCTGTGCTGGCGATTCAAGCTCGCATAAGCACATGCGCATTTTGATCAGGATGCGCCGCCTTCACTTGTCTTTACTTTCCGCATGGCGAACTCTTCCAGGCCGGACAGGCCCTCTCGCCGCGCCAGCTCACCCACCACCTCGTCGGGGTGCAGGCCCAGGTGGGCCATGGCCACCATGGAATGGAACCACAGGTCGGCAAACTCGCCCACCAGGGCCTTGCGGTGCGCCTCACTCGGGTCGGCCGCCATGTCCTTGCCCGCCATCACCGTCTCAGTTGCTTCCTCACCGACTTTTTTCAAGACGGTGTCGGTGCCTTTGTGAAACAGCCGGGCCACATAACTCTTGTCCGGGTCACCGCCCTTGCGGGACTCGATCACCTCGGCCAGACGGGCAAGCACGTCCTGGCGCGGGTTGGAAGGGGAGGGCGTGGCACTCATTTGCTGTAGATGCTGGCGGGGTCCTTGATCACCGGGTCCACGGAGACCCACTGACCATTCTCGTATTTCTGGAAGAAGCAGCTGTGACGGCCCGTGTGGCAGGCGATGCCGGGCTCATGGCCCAGTTGCGTCACGCGCAGCAGCACCACGTCGTTGTCGCAGTCCATGCGGATGGCGTGCACCTTCTGGATGTGGCCGGACTCCTCGCCCTTGTGCCACAGCTTGCGGCGCGAACGGCTCCAGTACACCGCCTCGCCCAGTTCGGCCGTGCGGGCCAGGGCGTCGCGGTTCATCCAGGCAAACATCAGCACGTCGCCGCTCGTGTCTTCCTGGGCGATCACCGGCACCAGCCCGTTTTCGTCCCAGCGGATTTCATCTAACCAAGTCATAGGGGGGAGTGTAGCAATCGAGGGGCCAGGGCTGATCCAGCCCTGTTGTCAGGGGTGACAATCTGGCCTTCTCGGGCAATAAAACAGGTGTCACCGTGGCTGAGCCATCCCCCTTGTCTGTTTCTTCGCTGCTGGCGCTCACCATGGGGGACGCCTGCGGCATCGGGCCCGAAATCATCGCCAAATGGTGGTGTCATGGTGGTGACGCAGCCGTCGTGATCGGTTCCCCGGCCGTGATGCAACGGGCGGTCAACTGGCTGCCTGATGCGGACCGGCCAGAGGTGGTGGCGCTGGCCAGCCTGGCGCAGCACGCCAGCCTTCAAGCCGGGCAGATGGGGGTGTGGGCCCCACCTGGGCTGCCGGCCGACCTGCTGGACGCCTCCTTGGGGCAGGTGGACGTGCGGGCCGGACGGGCGGCGGCGGCCTGCATCCGTGAAGCGGTGCACCTGGCCCAGCAAGGGCTGGTGGCCGGCATCGTGACCGCGCCTTTGCACAAGGAGGCGCTGGCGCTGGCTGGCGAGCCTTATCCCGGCCACACCGAGTTGCTCCAGGCCGAAGGCAGCCCCTCGGGCCAGGCACCTGCACCCGTGCGCATGATGCTGGCCAACGATGAACTCAAGACCGTGCTGGTGACCATCCACGTGTCGTTGCGCAAGGCGATCGAACAGGTGACGGCGGCCTCGGTGCTGGAAACCCTCCGCATCACGCACGCCAGCGCACAGCTTTGGGGCATGCCGCGTCCGCGCATTGCGGTCGCGGGGCTCAATCCGCACGCCGGCGAGGGTGGCCTGTTCGGAGACGAGGAGTTGACCATCATCGGCCCGGCGATCGAAGCGGCACGCGCTGACGGCATCGACGCCCGCGGCCCCTATGCACCTGACACCGTCTTCATGCGGGCCCGCCACGCACCGGGGCACCCGGGCGAGTTCGATGTGGTGATCGCGATGTACCACGACCAGGGTTTGATCCCTGTGAAGTACCTGGGGCTGGATCAGGGCGTCAATGTGACCTTGGGACTGCCCTTTGTGCGCACCAGCCCCGACCACGGAACCGCCTTTGACCTGGCGGGGACGGGCAGGGCGGATGAGGCCAGTTTTGCGCAGGCCGTGCGCATGGCGCGCCTGCTGGTCGCCGGGCGGAAAGCCTTGTGAGGTCCTGAGCGATCAGGCCGCTGAACGGGCGCGGGGCGCGGTGCTGGCGGCGGCACCTGATCCCAGCGCAGCCAACTGGCGGCGCGCGCGCACGGTGGCGCGCTCGATCAGTTCGGCCTGCTCGAAGGCCCTGAACCGGCCGCTGTCGCACATCTTGGCCAGCGTGCGGGCCGTCAGCGAGATGGTCTGCTTGTGCGTGTGGCCGTGGTTGAAGATGAAGAAGGTGCGGCCTTCGCTCACCCAGGTCAGGCGGACCTTCTTCCACTGCCCCTGCATCATCATCTGGTAGGCCGCGCCCTTCTGGATGTGGTGTACCAGTTGCAGGCCAGCCGAGGGGGTTGGCGGGGCATCCAGGTTGATGTCGATTTCGCTGAGCGAGGGGTCGGTGCCGCCGGGCTGATCCAGGTCGATGTCCAGCGGACCTTCTGCCACCAGCGCGGCCTCGGGCAAAAAGCCTGCCTGCTGGATTTCGGTGGCGCTCAAGGCGGGCACCACCGTCAGGATCGGGGGCGACTTCAGGTCGTCCAGCGTCTCTGGCAGTGGGTCATTGGCCGCCTCTTCGCGGCTGGGGATGGCAATTTGCTCGACCTTGGTGAGCTGGTGCTCCAGCATGCGCTGGGTCAGGTCATGGTGCGGTGCGGTCTTCAGGCACTCGGCATGGGCCGGCAGCAATTGCGAGAAAAAGGTCTGCTTGGCTTCGTCGGCCCACTGGATCAGGCCCAGGCCCTCGTTGAGGTCCTTCATCAGCTGTGGCAGTTTGAGCAGGAATTCCTTGCGCAACTGCGGGTGGCCCTTGGGCTGCACGCTCAAGGCCAGGTCATGCCCGGCCTTTTTCATGCGGGCAGCAAGCGGGGACTGCGCGCCGTCGCGGGCCGAGGCCATGACCTGTACCTGGCTCCAGATCTGGGCCAGGAAGCTGCGCACGAACTCCGGCATTTCCACGTCGGCCAACTCGCGCTTGAGGATCTGCATGTAACGCTGGTGCACGCGCAGATCGGCTTCCTTGCCGTTGAGCATGGCGGCCACGGCGGCGCTCTCGGCCGCTTCGCGCGCATTCTCGGTGTCAATGAAGGATTCGAGTTCGGCCAGCTTGGACTCGTAGGTGTCCATGCGGTCGAAGTCGCCCTCGACAATGTCGTTGACCAGGGCGGTGATGCGCTCCAGGCAGGCGAGGCCGGCGCCATCTTCATAGCCCTCGAAAGAGGCCGACAGGGTCGCGATGCGGTTCACGAAGCGCCGTACGGGGTGCTTGCGTGAATTGAAGAAGCTCATGTCGGCCAGGGCCACGCGCAGCACCGGCATCTGCAGGCGGGCGATCTGGCGGGCCATCTGCGGCGACACCTTGGGGTCGGACAGCACCTGGTCGAACAGGGCGGCCACGATGTCGATCACCATCTGATCGAGCGCCGCGCCGCCGCTGGCACGAACCAGTTCTTCCCGGTGGGCGCGGATCAGGTTGACGGCCATCAGCGGGCCGGCAAAGCCTGTGCTGGCTTCACCTTGAGCGCTTGAGCCGTCGGCGCCGGGGAAGTCGGCTGTCCAGCCAGGCGCGGGTGTCTGCGCTGCGATCTGGCGCAGCAGGTTCTGGAAGTCAGGGTTGACCGCGGGCAGGCCGCCGGGCACGCGCGGTGCGCGCAGGCCCATGGGCGCAGGGCCATTGGGCACGGGCCCGGGCATGGTCACGCCGAACATCTCGCTGAGCGCCTGGGCGGCGCGCAGGTGTGTTTCAGTGGTCAGCGGTGCGCTCGCATAGCCGGAGGTGCTGCGGCCAGCCATGCTGTCGTTGAAGGTACCCGGCTGCGTGGGTGTGGCCGTGGGCAATTCGCCATTGAGGCTGCCGGGGGTTGTCGCTGTGCCCTGGCGGGTGCGGTTGACCGACAGGCCTTGCGGCGTGATGCCTTGGGCCTTCAGATCGGCCACGATCTGGGTGTAGCAATTACGCAGCTCCTGGCCCAGTACACGCCCGGCATGTTGCCCAAGCACCTGCACCACATCCTGCTCGCTGCCCATGTCGGCCAGTGCGTTCAGCAGGGTCTTGGCGATGCCGGGTGGGCGAAGCGGGTTGCGCTCGGGGCTGGGGTCACCCAGCAAGGTGGTCATGTAGGCCTGCAGGGCTTCGAGTTCTGCATCGCACTCGTGGGTCAGCGCCTGCGCCATCCGGTCGGCCGTGACGCCACGCTCCACCTCTTCGTTGTCCACCAGGGACAAGGACGCCCAGTCGGTGTCATTGCCCAGCGTCTGGTGCCCGCTGTGGGTGACACGCGTGGTTTTGTCCAGTTGCTGGCGAAAGCCCTTGCTGAAACTGGCGTTCACCAGGTTGGACTTGAGTTTCAGATCCCGCTCGGCACTCATCAGCAACTGGCGCTGCAGATTGCTGGACGCCGCCAGGGACAAGGGCCCGAGTTGGGTCAGAACCTTGTCGATGGCGTCCGACACCGCCTTGTTGACGCGGCTGTGCGCACGGTCAAGAACGATGTCTAAACGAGGGTCGGTCACAGACGGGTCCAATCAGATCAGGGGCTCAACAACCCATTTCGGGCCGCTGCATGAACTGTCCCAAAAAGGGACTGCCTTTGATCGTTGGATATCGGCCGCTTCCGCCCCGTCTTTCGCTATCGTTTCAAATTGTCACGAATCTCACGAAGCAGCAAGATGTCTTCGGGGGTGGGCGCGGGGGCTGCCGGGGCGGCAGCGGGCTCTTCTTTCTTCAGCCGGTTGATCTGCTTGATCATCAGGAAAATGATGAAAGCCAGGATGGCGAAGTTCAGTGCCACGGTCAGGAAGCTGCCGTAGGCAAACACGGCACCAATCTTTTTGGCTTCGGCCAGGGGCAGGCCGGCGGGCTGGTTGGCCAGGGCGACGTAGTAATTGGTGAAATCAAGGCCGCCAACGACCTTGCCGATCAGCGGCATGATCAGGTCATTGACCACCGAGTCGACAATTTTACCGAACGCGCCACCGATGATCACGCCGACCGCCAGGTCGACCACGTTGCCCTTGACGGCAAACTCCTTGAATTCGCTGAAAAAGCTCATGGGGTGACTCCGATCCTTGATGGAAATGACATTTGATCTTCAGGATAACTGTAGGCCGGCCAAAGCGCGCGGCCCTGGGCAGCATGGTGCCCGTGAGGGGCTGGATGTCATGGTGCGTTGCAAAAATGTTACAGCTTGACGCGGGCCTGAGTCTGATCAACATGTGCGGCCAAGCGGAAGAGGGCTTGCAGACGTCCGTTAGAATGTGAGGTTGACCCCAATCTCATCGTCCCATCAGTCCTCTATAAGTCCAAAAGGATACCCATGAGCAATCAGCCAGTGGATCAAAGCCGTCGGACCTGGGTGACCATGGCCTGCGCCGCCGGTGGCGTGGGCGGCGTGGCCACCGCCATCCCCTTCGTTTCGACCTTCCAACCCTCCGAACGTGCTCGCGCAGCTGGTGCTGCTGTCGAGGCTGATATCAGCGCCCTCAAGCCGGGCGAGATGATGACGGTCGAATGGCGCGGCAAACCCGTCTGGATCATCAAGCGCACGCCCGAGCAAGTTGCCGGCCTGGCCAAGATCGACGGCGAACTGGCCGATCCCAAGTCCGAGCGCAAGCCCTCAGAACTGACGCCCGAGTACGCTCGCAACGAGCACCGCTCGATCAAGCCTGACGTCATGGTCGCTGTCGGCATCTGTACCCACCTGGGTTGCTCGCCCTCGTCCAAGTTCCAGTCCGGTCCGCAGGCATCGCTGCCCGACAACTGGCCCGGTGGCTTCCTGTGCCCCTGCCACGGCTCGACCTTCGACCTGGCTGGCCGCGTGTTCAAGAACAAGCCGGCTCCGGACAACCTGGAAGTTCCGCCCCACATGTACCTGTCTGACACCAAGCTGCTGATTGGTGAAGACAAGAAGGCCTGACAGGAGACACACACATGGCTGAAATGAAGCAAGCGCCCGCTGGCGCTTCTGCTGGCGAAAAACTCCTGAACTGGGTGGACAACCGTTTTCCGGCGTCCAAGCTCTACAAAGAGCACCTGTCCGAGTACTACGCCCCCAAGAACTTCAACTTCTGGTATTTCTTTGGCTCGCTGGCCCTGCTGGTGCTGGTGATCCAGATCGTGACCGGCATCTTCCTGGTCATGAACTACAAGCCGGATGCGGCCGTGGCTTTTGCCTCGGTCGAATACATCATGCGCGACGTGCCATGGGGCTGGTTGATCCGCTACATGCACTCGACGGGCGCCTCGGCGTTCTTCATCGTGGTGTACCTGCACATGTACCGCGGCCTGATCTACGGTTCCTACCGTACCCCGCGTGAACTGGTGTGGATCTTCGGTTGCCTGATCTTCCTGTGCCTGATGGCCGAAGCCTTCATGGGCTACCTGCTCCCCTGGGGTCAGATGTCCTACTGGGGCGCCCAGGTGATCATCAACTTGTTCTCTGCCATCCCGTTTGTCGGCCCTGATCTGGCCATCCTGATCCGTGGTGACTACGTGGTGGGCGACGCCACCCTGAACCGCTTCTTCTCGCTGCACGTCATTGCCGTGCCGCTGGTGCTGCTGGGTCTGGTGGTGGCGCACATCATCGCGCTGCACGAAGTGGGCTCGAACAACCCCGACGGCGTCGAGATCAAGCAAGGCCCCAAGGATGCCAATGGCCATCCGCTGGACGGCGTGCCTTTCCACCCCTACTACTCGGTGCACGACATCGTGGGCGTGGTCGGCTTCCTGATCTGCTTCACTGCCGTGATCTTCTTCATGCCCGAGTTCGGCGGTTACTTCCTGGAGTACAACAACTTCATCCCCGCTGACCCGTTCAAGACCCCGCCGCACATTGCGCCGGTCTGGTACTTCACGCCTTTCTACTCGATGCTGCGTGCCACCACCGACCAGATGGTCCAGGTGCTGTGCGTGATCGTCGGCCTGGCTGCCGTGCTGAACCTGATCAAGGGCAAGGGTACGGGCCAGACGAAGATGGCAGGTCTGGTTGGCGCAGCCGTGCTGATCGCGCTGCTGAAGGTCTTTGAAGCCAAGTTCTGGGGCGTGGCCGTGATGGGTGGCGCCGTGGTGATCCTGGCTGGCCTGCCCTGGTTCGACAAGAGCCCGGTCAAGTCCATCCGTTACCGTCCGGACTGGCACAAGATCGTGTACGCCGTGTTCGTGGTGAACTTCGTCATCCTGGGTTACCTGGGTGTGCAGCCTCCCTCCGAAATCGGCGGCATCGTGTCCCAGGTTGGCACGCTGCTGTACTTCGGCTTCTTCGTGCTGATGCCCTGGTGGAGCCAGATCGGCACCTTCAAGCAAGTGCCCGATCGTGTGACCTTCAAGCCTCACTGATAGAAGCAGGAAACACAGACATGAAAAAAATCCTTGCCTCTTTGCTGGCTGCCATCACCCTGTTGTCGGGTGCCGCGCACGCCAATACAGCCCTGGTGCTCGACAAGTTCCCCAAGGAACGTGTGACCGATCTGGCTGCCCTGCAAAACGGTGCCAAGCTGTTCGTGAACTACTGTCTGAACTGCCACGCCGCGGCTTTCATGCGTTTCAACCGCCTGAAGGACATTGGCCTGACCGATCAGCAGATCAAGGACAACATGCTCTTCCCCACGGACAAGGTGGGCGAGGTCATGAAGGTCTCCCTGGATCCGAAGGATGCCAAGGCCTGGTTCGGTGCCGTGCCGCCTGATCTGACCCTGGTGGCCCGTTCGCGCGCCAGCGGCAGTGGTACCGGTGCTGATTACCTCTACACCTACCTGCGCAGCTTCTACCGCGACGACGCCCGTCCGACCGGCTGGAACAACCTGATCTTCCCCAACGTCGGCATGCCGCACGTGCTGTGGGAACTGCAAGGCCAGCGTGCTGCCAAGTTCGTGACAGAAGCCGATCCGCACAACCCTGCCAAGACCGAGCACAAGTTCGAAGGTTTCGAGCAGTTGACCCCGGGCAAGCTGTCTCCTCAGGAGTACGACAGCGCCGTGGCCGATCTGGTGGCTTACCTGCAGTGGATGGGTGAGCCTGTGCAGAACCAGCGCGCACGCATCGGCGTGGGTGTGTTGATTTTCCTGGCGATCTTCTTCTTCATCGCATGGCGTCTGAATGCCGCCTTCTGGAAAGACGTGAAGTGATTCAGGCGCCCTCACTGATTCGTCGGTGAGTGCGTTGCTGGCGCAGTGGCCTGCTACAAAGCGGTCACTGCGCTTCGTTGTTTTGTGGTGTCTCTCACCACGAGCCTTTTTTGGACTGACTATTAGGAGGCCCACCGCCATGATGGTGCTCTACTCCGGAACGACCTGCCCTTACTCGCACCGTTGCCGTTTTGTGTTGTTTGAAAAGGGCATGGATTTCGAAATCCGTGACGTTGACGTCTTCGCCAAGCCGGAAGACATCGCCCTGATGAACCCGTACAACGAGGTGCCTATCCTTGTTGAGCGTGATCTGATCCTGTACGAATCGCACATCATCAACGAGTACATCGACGAGCGTTTCCCGCATCCTCAGCTGATGCCGGGTGACCCCGTGGCCCGTGCCCGCGTGCGCCTGTTCCTGCTGAACTTCGAGAAGGAACTGTTCTCGCATGTCAACTTGCTGGAGGGCCGTGGTGGCCTCAAGGGCAATGACAAGCAGCTGGAAAGGGCCCGCTCGCAGATCCGCGATCGCCTGACGCAGCTCGCGCCCATCTTCCTGAAGAACAAGTACATGCTGGGCGACGATTTCTCGATGCTCGACGTGGCCATCGCACCGCTGTTGTGGCGCCTGGATTACTACGGCATCGAGCTGTCCAAGAATGCACTGCCGCTGTTGAAGTATGCTGAGCGCATCTTCTCGCGTCCGGCCTACATCGAGGCACTGACGCCATCTGAAAAAGTGATGCGCAAGTGATCCGTTACCGGTCTGAATGAGCAGCATGTCCACTGAACAAGACTCCCAGGGTTCCTCCACGCGGCCGTACCTCATCCGTGCGTTGCACGACTGGTGTACCGACAACGGGTTCACGCCCTATCTGGCTGTTTATGTGGACCGCTCTGTTCAGGTGCCGCAGGAATACGTCAAGAACAACGAGATCGTGCTCAACGTCAGCTTCGAGGCCACAAGCTCGCTGCAGTTGGGTAACGACTACATCGAGTTCAAGGCGCGTTTTGGCGGCATGGCACGCGATATCTGCGTGCCCATCGACCATGTGATCGCGATCTATGCCCGTGAGAACGGGCAGGGCATGGCCTTCCCGGTGCCGACTTCCCTTGGCGGTGAGGGGGTGGATTCACCCTCGTCTCCGGACGAAGGCGGTGATGTGGCGGCCATGCATGCAAGCCTGCCTGCAGACCATCCGGTCGAGCGGGCACCTTCGCTCAAGCTGGCGAAAGCCGGCAAGGGCGAAGGCAAGGAAGGTGCGCCTGCGCCCGTCAAGGATCGCCCCAAGTCGGTCAAACCCGTGGAGATCGAGTCCGTTCCCAAGGCCACTGACCGTGGTGACGATCAGCCGGACCCCCCGCCTTCTGGTGGTGGGCGTCCGGCCTTGCGTCGCATCAAGTAAGCCTGATTCCCGTTGTAGAATATGCGCTTCTGATCGGAGACGATCAGGGCCGGCTTAGCTCAGTTGGTAGAGCAACCGCCTTGTAAGCGGTAGGTCGTCAGTTCGAATCCGACAGCCGGCAACAAATCA